>Ga0114918_10000001_pt1 | contig 263345 bp, 231 predicted proteins | sample LantaG_FD_87015 | JGI IMG/M metagenome (GOLD analysis project Ga0114918, IMG submission 87015) | Deep subsurface microbial communities from Baltic Sea to uncover new lineages of life (NeLLi) - Landsort_02402 metaG | ecosystem: Environmental > Aquatic > Marine > Oceanic > Sediment | place... | reverse complement strand
AGTATAGAATATAAGGAGAATATACGGAATGTGGGATTGGATGAAGCAATTGACACTTTGGGGAATCTCAAACCTGTAAAGTACAATTACAAGGAAGATAAAGAGGAGCAGTATTTAGGGTTTATTGCAGAGGATGTACCTGAACTAGTAGCTATGAATGAGAGAAATGGCTTGAACACCATGGATGTAGTAACCATTCTTACTAAGGTAGTACAAAATCAGCAACAAGAGATAAAAGTATTAAAACAAGAGCAAAAAAAATATAAAGAACTCCTAATACGAATTGAGAAATTAGAGGTAGAAAAAAAGAAATAAGAAATATCATACTGGTGGCCTTGATTTTAACAAGCTCACTATGATAAGTTAAATAGGCAAGAAGCAAAAAATAGTAAAAGAAAAAAAAGTTTACACTTTAATATCGTTGTAATTGTTTTTTTAATATTTAAAAATACAATTATAAAACTTATTTAAGCGTATACTTATATTTAAAATTTTAGTCGGTATTATTAGGTATATGTTTATTGTATCAGGTTTAACTTTTGCCAAAATATTAATATAATTGGCAGGTTTTTAAAAGATAAAATGGGGTTTTATATAGATAAGGTACAAAAAGGGAAAATGTTTTTAGCTTTAAGCGGATTAGTAATCATACTATTATTATCAATTCTTATATTCCATTTTGATATTATTATAGTCCCTGTTATTGCTTTTGTTGTAGGAATAATAATCAGATATATATTTAAGAAGAATTATTTAATTGTGTTTAGCTTTCTTTTTCCTGTGCTCTCGGGATTTGCTTCTTTTGAAAATCATGGAATGCCTCTTAATTATTTATTGCTGCCTCTTATCCTTTTAGTAGGAATATATGTTGGAGAGATATTTTTAGATAGAGAAAATGCATTAAATATATTAAAAAACATTAATTTACTTTATTTCTTATTATTGATAATTATTTTTATATCTTTTTTGTTTCTTATGCTAAGATGGTCCAATCTAACTCTCTCCCTTTCAGCTTTATTTAAAAATACTCCCATAAGTCCACAGCAGCACATATCATTTGCAATAATCTTTCCATTGATGTTTATTTCTCTTTTTTTTATTTCATATCTGTTTTATCTATATTTAAAAAGGGAGAAAAATAGGGAGAAAATAATAGTTGCGTTTCTCTTTGGTCATTCAATTTCTATCTTTGTTTTATTCTTACAAAAATATTTTCATGTAAAATTATTTTTAGGGCATAAAGCATTCAATGGTCTTGCTTCAGATGCTTCTTCTTTTGGTTTTCTTAATTCGATTGCATTCTTATTGGCATTTTATTTAATTGTTAAGAAAAAAAATAGAATATTTGGATATATATTTATGATTATTTCATTCTTTGGGATAATTCATTCTCAAACAAGAACAGCTCTAATTCCGATATTTTTTATTTTACTTTACTTCTTTATAAAACTTAGCTGGAAAAAGAAACTATTGTTATTTGTTTTAATATTATTCTTTTTTATAAATTTTTTATATTATTATTACAATTCTGATTTAAATGTTAAACTAAGATTTGTTAATGAGATTGAGAATAGTTTCTGGAATTCATTTAAGGTATTAATAAATAAATCTGAAGAAAATACTGAATTAAAAAATATCAGTTCAAAACGAGATCTTTTATGGGGTTACTCTATAAAAATAATAAAACAATATCCATTAATCGGAGTTGGTACTGGCAATTTTGTGTTCTTTGTGATGTATGATAATTATGAAAAAGCTTTTTTTCATGATCTACCAGGCAATCAATATCTTTTCTTTTCTTCTTCAATTGGACTCATTGGATTGATAGTCTTTTTGATGTTTTTAATTAATATTATGAGAAAAAAGAGGGGTATTGAATTATATATATTGATCTGTGTGTTAATAATTATGTTTTTTGGGAATTACATGTGGATCCCAGAGTGTTTTCTTGCTTTTTGGTTGATTCTTTCTCTTGGGGAAGAAAAACAGGGCATAAAAGTATTAAAGAATAAGAAATATTCTTTCCTTATATATGGGGTTATAATAGTTGCCTTTATTATTTCAAACATATATCATTTTAATGATTTACATCCGAAAACCTGGGCAAAGAATACAGGAACTGATTATGATTATGATTTCTGGTATAAAGAGAAAAATAAGCAAGGAGAAGATTTCAAGTGGACAAAAGATTGTGCAGGACAATATATTTATCTGGATAAAAATGGAGAATCAAAGGATATTAAATTGTTTTGTGGCGCACCATTACACAAGATAAAGGGTAAAGTGCAGAATGTTGATATTTATTGGAAAAGAAGGTTGTATAAAAATATAAAATTTAGAGAAAACAGGGAATTAAAGTTTAAGATAAAAGGTAACCCTTTTGAGGAGGGTTTTTTTGAAATAAGAGTTCACCCCTGTTTTAATTTAAAAAAAATGAACTTATCTGAAGAGAGTAGAGACCTAGGGGTTCAGTTTTTCTGATATTAATCTTTTATTTTGAAGTCTTTGATTTATAATTATTTATTATTAAATATTTCATTTCAAGGGTTTATATTATATAATTAAAAGAGAGAAAAATATGATTGTATTAGTAACTGGCGCAGCTGGATTTATAGGCTCTCATTTATGTGATGACCTACTTAAAAAAGGCTATAATGTGATTGGGCTTGATGATTTTTGTACCGGGAATAAAGATAATATAAAACACTTAATAAATGACAATTTTTTTAAGCTTGTCAAGCATGATATTCTTCAACCTATTTCTTTTCAAGTTGATCAAATTTATAATCTTGCATGTCCAGCTTCACCTGATTACTATCTGTTTAATCCTGTAAAAACAATAAAGGCTTCAGTAATTGGAACTATAAATGTGCTTGAAATAGCTAAGCAAGAAAATGCCAGGATTCTGCAAGCATCTACATCTGAAGTTTATGGTGATCCAGAAAAGCACCCTCAGAAGGAGGATTATCTGGGGCGTGTAAATACAGTTGGTCCGCGATCCTGTTATGATGAAGGAAAACGTGTTGCTGAGTCTTTGATGATAAATTATCATAAACAGTATAAAGTAGATATTCGAATTGCCAGAATTTTTAATACATATGGTCCAAGAATGGCTACAAATGATGGTAGGGTGATAAGTAATTTTATTTGTCAAGCTCTTAAGGATGAACCCATCACTATTTATGGTAATGGAGAACAAACCCGTTCTTTTTGTTATATTTCTGATTTAATAACCGGGATTATAAAAATAATGGAACAGAGAGAAATTATAGGACCCATAAATCTTGGTAAGCCTGATGAAATAAGTGTTATTGAGTTAGCTCATATGATATTGGAATTAACGAATTCTAAGTCGAAGATAGTTTTCGAAGAACGCCCTGAGGGTGACCCAATGAGAAGAAAACCTGATATATCTTTTGCAAAAGAAAGAATCAATTGGAATCCTGTTGTGGATTTAAAAGAAGGATTAAAACGCACTATTCAATATTTTGAAAATATATTACCTAACAAAAAAGAATAAACCTATTTTGTTTTAAAAAATTCCCTTAATCTTACAGGTAACATTGTTTTTCTTTGGCTTGGTAAGGAGTTATTTATTGCCCTTTGTATTGTATTTTCGTCTGATATTAGAAGAATCTTTTTTTTTGCTCTAGTAACTGCAGTATAAAAGATTTCTCTGTTTAGCATTATTGAATGTGTAGGCAGAAGGATAAGAACAGTTACCTCGTATTCAGAACCTTGTGATTTGTGAATTGAAATTGCATAGGATAGGGTTAATTCATCAATTTCATCTGTGTTGTACTCAACTATACGATTTTCAAAATCTACAAACATAGATTTTTTTTCAATATTAAAATCAACGATAATTCCCTGGTCTCCGTTAAAAACCTCTTTTTCATAGTTGTTTTTTATTTGCATAACTTTATCAAATCTCTTAAAAGACCTCTTTTCTTTATTTATAAAAAATGGTTCAGGATTAAATTTTGCTTGAATAATTCTATTTATATTATCAATTCCTGCTTCACCTCTATACATGGGCACAAGGATTTGAAATAATGGAGAATTAAAATCAAAATCATCTTTATAAAATTTAATGATGTTTAAAACTTTTTCTAAAGCTCTATTTCCATCTTTCACATTTATAAAAACAAAATCAGGGTTTTCAGAGAAAGGTTTAAATATTAGTTGATCTCCTTTATTTATTCTATATGCATTTTCAATAATAAGACTCTCTTCAGTTTGTCTAAAATTTCTATTTAAGTATATGGTATTGAAATATTTGCTGTCAATAATATCTCTGAGGATATTTCCAGGTCCAACCGAAGGAAGCTGGTCTTTGTCTCCTATAATAATTAATTTAGTGTTTTTTGCTATTGCTTTAAGAAGAGAGTAAAAGATAAAAGAGTCAATCATTGATGATTCATCAATAACAATTATTTCTGCTTGTAAAGGGTTATATTCATTATGTACAAAGGTTTTGGTTTCAGGATTAATCTTAAGCATTCTGTGGATAGTGGATGCTTTAAAATGGGAGGTCTCTTCAATTCTTTTAGCAGCTCTTCCAGTTGGAGCTGCAATAAGAACTTTTCTGTTTTTTTTAATAGACAATTCAATTATAGCTCTTATTAGTGTTGTTTTGCCAGTTCCAGGGCCTCCGCTTATAATTGTAATATTATTATTTATTGAAGATGTGGCTGCATTTTTTTGTTCTTCTGTTAATTGTATTGACAGTTTTTTGTAAATTTGATCAAAATTTGCTTCAAATGTATCTTGAGAAGAAGATGGCAAGCCTAATTTATAAAGATATTTTGCAGTCATCCTTTCAATTGAGTGATTTTTGAAACTCATAATAACTTTTTCTGGAATTTCCTCTCTTTTTAATTCATTTCTTTCTATTTTTCTGTTTATACTATCAAGTATGGTATTAACAGGTACATGAAGTATTTTTGAGCTTTTTTCTAAAAGTACATTCTCATTTATATATAGATCGCCATTTTTTTGTTCATATTGAAAGATTATGAAATCAATCCCAGCATTAATTCTGTTGGGATTATTTAGGGATATATTAAATCCCTTTGCGATTGTATCAGCAATTTTGAATCCAATCCCTTTTACCTTTTCTATCAAAACATATGGATTGTGTTTTAAAATCTCAATTGAATCTTCTTCAAATTCTTTAAAAATCTTGAATATTGTTTGAGTTCCAATTCCGTATGGAGATAATTTTACTGTTAATTCTCTTATTGTCCTATTTTCTTCTCTATTTTTTTTTATCTCTTTTAATACAGTTTTCCTTAATCCCTTTATTTTTCTTAATTTTTCTGGATTTTTTTCAAGAACATCAAATGTAGAGAGTCCAAACTTATCAACGATTTTTGTTGCGGTTTTTTCTCCAACTCCTTTTATTCTACCTGATGCTAAATATTTTATTATTCCGTCCCTGTCCTGTGGAAGAATAAATTTGAATGATTTAACCTTTATCTGTTTGCCAAATTTGGGATGGGAAGTGTATTCACCCTCTATTTCTAAAAAATCTCCCTCATTTACATCAAATAAATCTCCAACAATTATTTGAGAAGATTCTGGATGTTTCTTTATTGATGCTTTAAAAACACTGAATCCATTTTCATTTGAAACAAATATTTTTCTTAGAATTTTTACTTTAAAAGATAACAATTTTTTTAAAATAAGTTTAATGGAAAATCTCTCTTGGAGTTCCCCATGTGTAACTCCTGTGAAAGTTTGTCCACAAAATCCATTAATTCTCCTTTATGAAATTATACAAGAATAATTGCAAAAATAAAAGAATTTCGAAAAATTATCTATAAACTTTAAATTTTCAATATCAAATAAATTAGGCTTTGCCTGTTGACAAATTTGAAATTTTATTGCATTATATCATATTAGTAGCTTTTAAATTAGTAATATTGAGTTTTCAATAGATGGATGTAAAAGAGCAGATTAAAAGAAGTATATCTATAGTTGATGTAGTTTCATTATATATTAATTTAAAACCAGCTGGAAGATATCTTAAGGCTTTATGTCCTTTTCATGAAGAAAAAACACCTTCTTTTTTTATTATGCCAGAAAAAAACACATACACTTGTTATGGATGTAATAGATTTGGGGATGTTTTTACTTTTATTCAGGAAATTGAAAACATAAGTTTCTCTGAATCCATTAATTTTTTGATTGAAAAATTTAACATTCCTGTTGATAAAACATTTAATAAAACAAGTGTGAAAAAAGATGATTACTTGAATATAAACGAGATTGTGCTTAAATATTTTAAAGATAATTTATTTAACTCAGATGAAGGTAAAAAAGCTCTTGAGTATTTAAAAAATAGGGGTATAAACTCAGATTCAATTGAATTGTTTTCTCTTGGTTATGCAAAAAACAAATGGGACGGTTTATATATATATCTAAAAGAGAAATCTTGTGATATAAAAAAAGCAGTTGAATTGGGTCTTATTATAAAAAATGAAAAAGAACATCTTTATGACAGATTTAGAGGCAGAATTATAATTCCCATTTTTTCAGAATCAGGGAGAATAATTGCTTTTGGTGGTAGAACACTACTTAAGGATAAAAGCAAATATTTAAATTCACCTGATACACCTTTATATAAAAAAGGTAAATACTTGTATGGGTTTAATTTTTCGAAAAAATTTATAAGAGAAAAAGGAGAATCAATATTGGTCGAAGGTTATTTTGATGTGATTTCGCTTTTTCAAAATGGAGTAAAAAATGTTGTTGCTTCGCTTGGAACTGCATTAACTGATTCTCAGATTTATATATTGAAGCGATTTTCTGATAACATCTATATGTTTTATGATAATGATAAAGCCGGGATCTTGGCTATTATTAGGGGAATTGGAGAGATGTTTGAGCAAAATGTCTATCCTCGTATTATTAGTTATAAGGATTTAAAAGATCCTGATGAGTTTATAAAGAAGCGTGGTGTTAAAGAATTTAATAAATTGATTGATGAATCTTTTGATGCGTTTTCTTTTTTATTGAACAAAGCAGACCTGGATTTCAATTGGAGAACTAATCCTGAAAAAATTAGAGATGCAATAGAATATATAAAGAGTTTTATTTATAAAATGAAAGATCCAGTTGTTCAAGTTCAATATATAAGAAGAGCTGCTGATTATTTTAAAGTAGATGAAGAAGAATTTAAAATAATTAGAAAGGGTTTTTCTAAAAACAATAGTCAAGCAAAAGAGCTGAAATTGTCTGTTGCAGAAAAGGATTTTCTTGAGGTAATTATGAAAATGCCAGAACTCATTCCTGAAATAAAGGATCTATTTAATGAAGAAATAATGTCAGTTCTTGTATCAAAAAATATCTTGAACTTAATATTTCAAAATTACAATTATAAAACAAATGAAATTGATGATTATAAGAAACTTTCTGAAGAAATGATGGAATCAGAAAGAGAGGTGTTTAATAAAATATTCCGTGAGAAAGATAATATTAAAAAGGATAAAATAGAATTTGAAGAAAAGATAAAATATAGTTTTATGAAATTTCAAGATAAATTAAATGAAAAGAAAATTTCTGAAATTAACAAAAAAATAAGAATTGCTGAAAGAGAGAATAATTTAAACATAATAAGAGATTTAGTAAAGATAAAAACTCAATATATAAAGAACAAACACAAACAGCAATAGGGGGAATATTTGAAGGAAATTAAGAATAAAAAATTAGAAGTTTCTCAAAGTTTGATTGATGAATTAATTGAATTATCCAAAACATCAGATGACAAGATAGAAAGAGAAGATTTTTTAAAATTTTTGAGAGAAAATGGTTTAGATGGGCAAAAAAAAGAGATTATAAATCATTTAAAATCTATAAATATCAAAATTAAATATAAGAGACGTGTTCTGAGCTCAGAAAAAATGAAAATGTACAATGATTTTTTGACTGATTACAAGAAAGAATTACAAGCTATTATTAAGAAATCTAGAAAATATTTTGGCATGGTTGAAACTATATTTGTCTACAAGTTGTTTGAGGATGAGACTGTTTTTAAGAAAAATATAAAATTTGTGAAGCGTTATTTAAAAGAAAATGATATAAAAATTATAAAACCACATAAAGCAAAAATTGTAAAACATGGGATGGAAAAGGTTGAAATCGTAGGAGATCCGGTCAGGCAATATCTGAGAGAAATGGGTAGTGTGAATCTGCTTTCAAGAAATGAAGAAATTAGAATTGCAAAAAAAATTGAGATGGGAGAAAAGAAGGTAATTAAGGCTTTAGCAAAAACAAATATAGTTTTAAATTCAGTGATAGAGTTAGGTAAAGAAGTTTTGGAAGGGGTAAGAAGTATAGAAACTGTGATTGAAGTTATTGAAAATATTTATGAAGAATCAAAGAAACAAATAGTAAGAGATAATTTTTTAAAGCAGTTCGAAGAGCTTAATAGGTTTAAAAGAGAATTAAAAACATTGAAGAAAAATAGGGTTTCTCACTTTACTATTGCGAAAAAAATGGTTGAAATCACCCAATTAATACGAGATATGTCTATTTTGTATGAACACAAAAAGTCTTTTATGAAAAAGATAATTCGACTGAAAGATAACTATATCCATATTTTGAATAGAATTGAAATAATTGATTCCGAAATTTCTAAAGCTAAAAAAAATAACCGGGATTACAAGAATTTTTTAGAAGAGAGAGTAAATTATAAAAAAAGAATAGAAAATTTGAATAAAAAATATGACATAACAGCTGAAGATCTTTTCAAGACATGTGCTGATATTGAGGAAGGCCAAAAGTTCATTGAATTATCAAAGAATGATTTGGTTGAGTCAAATTTAAGATTGGTTGTTTCAATTGCTAAAAAATATATAAATAGAGGACTTCAGTTTTCAGATCTTATTCAGGAGGGGAATATAGGATTAATGAAGGCAGTTGAGAAGTTTGAATATCAGAGAGGGTATAAGTTCTCAACTTATGCTACCTGGTGGATAAGGCAGGCAATAACAAGAGCAATTGCAGACCAGGCTAGAACAATAAGAATACCTGTTCATATGATTGAAACAATCCACAAAATAAATAGAACTCAAAGAAGATTGGTTCAGGAATTAGGTAGAGAACCAAAAGAAGAAGAGATAGCAGAAGAGAGTGGTTTTTCTTCAGATAAAATAAGAAAGATACTTAAAATTGCTCAACAACCTATTTCTCTTGAAACTCCAGTTGGAGATGATGATTCTCATTTGCGAGATTTTTTAGAGGATATTAAAACAGTTTCCCCACCTGAAATAGTTTCTCAAATAAATTTAAGAGAGCAATTGGGTTTGGTTATATCCTCATTAACTGATAGAGAAGCAAGAGTTATTGAGATGAGGTTTGGTTTGGGTGATGGGAATGAGCATACTCTTGAGGAAGTTGGCCAGGAGTTTCAGGTAACAAGAGAAAGAATTAGACAGATTGAAGCCAAAGCTTTGCGAAAATTGAAAAAAAAGGCAAAGAAACTTGTAAATTTTTTAGATAGGCCTGATAATTATAGATGATACTTTTATATTCGATTTCTCCACCACCTATTATTTTCTACTTCTTGGGTGATATTTATCATAGATTTTTTTTATTTTATCGCGGGCAACAAAAGTGTAAATCTCTGTAGTAGAAATACTTGAATGACCTAGCATCATCTGGATAGATCTAAGATCAGCTCCCTTTTCTAATAGATGTGTTGCAAAGGAGTGTCTTAATATATGTGGAGTAATTATGGAGTATCTCCCAATTTTTTCACCATATTGTTTTATGATTTTCCATAGACCCTGCCTGCTTATCCTTTCACCATTTCGGTTTAAGAAAATAAAATCGCTACTCTTATTTTTTAAAAGAATATTTCTACTATTTTTTAAATAAACTATAAGATATTTTTCTGCCTTTCCCCCAAATGGGATCACTCTTTCTTTATTCCCTTTACCTAAAACTCTTATGAAATTTTCGTTTAGATATAGATTCTCAAGTTTTAAATACGATAGCTCTGAGATCCTTAATCCTGTTGCATACAGCAATTCAAGAATTGCTTTGTCTCTTTTCCCAAGTATTTTTTTTATATCGGGTGAGTTTAGGAGCTCTGTTACCTGTGCGATTGTTAGATATTTTGGTAAAACCTTCCATTTTTTTGGAAAGGATATGTTAGAAATGGGATTATGTATAATTTTATCTTCAGAAATAAGATACTTGTAAAAGCTTTTTGATGCTGAAAGAAGGTGAGATTGAGTTGACAGTGAGTTTCCTCTTATTGCTCCAGATTTAATAAAATCAATTGCCTGATGTTCGGAAAGTTCTAAGTGATTGATATCTTTTTTTTTAAAATATTTTTTTAATTTTTCTAATTCTTGTTTATATGAGATTATGGTATTGTCTGCTAATCCCTTTTCTATTTGAAGGAATACAAGGTATTTTTTTAAATTGTTTTCGAATTTGTTTAAATCAAACATTTTTTTTATTTACATAAGCTTCCATAATCAACCCTAAAACTTTAAGAATGGATTCAATTCTATTTCTTGTTTTATTGTTGATGAATCTCCATGCCCGGGAAGAATAATTGTATCTGGGGGAAATTGTTTTAAAATATTTAAAGATTTTTTTAGTTTATTAGGATCACTTTCTTGCAGATCACTTCTTCCTACAGATCCCTTGAATAGAGTATCACCCGTAAAGAGGAGATTACCAGTACTTTTAAGGCATATTGACCCCTGTGTATGGCCTGGAGTATGAATAACCTTAAGTTCGATTCCTCCCTCTATTATAGTTTCATCATCTTTTAACAACAAATCTGCTTTAGGAAGTATAGAAATATTTAAGAGATTGGCGAGTTCAACATATAGAGGAGATGTTAGAAGATCTCTGTCATCTTTGTGAATCATAACAGGGATTTTATATAAAGATTTAAGCTCTTTTGCAGCTCCACAGTGATCAAGATGACCGTGAGTTAGAATTATAGTTGCTGGTTCTAGACAATTATTTTTAATAAACTTAATGAGTTTGTATGCTTCACCGCCAGGATCAATAATAAGGCATCTTTCTGAATTATCAACAAACAATATATATGCATTGGCTTGAAGCTCACCAACAGCGAATTTCTTGTATTTTATTTTTTTAGGCTCCATATTTTCTAAATTTCATTGAGTTTGCCATCATTAATGGAAGTATGTCTGTTGAATTGAATTGACCAAGTATACCTTTAGCACACGAAGTTTCGGAAAATTTCGTTGGAGTTTCTGAATTTTTTCGTTGATATTTTGCTTTTATTAAAAATGGGTTTGGATGCCATGAGTGAGATTTTAATATAGAAGGAGTTGAATGGTCTCCAGTAATAACCAATGTATCTGGATTTAACTTGAGGATTCTGGGAAGAAGAGAATCAAATTCTTCTATTACTTTAACTTTTTTTTCGAAATTTCCATCTTCTCCATATGAGTCTGTTTTTTTTACGTGTATAAAGAAGAAATTGTAATTATTGTAGTTTTTTTCTAAAGAGTTAATTTCATCTTTAATAGACTTCTGTGTTTCTAAAATTTCCATGCCAACAAGTTGAGCTAATCCTTTATACATTGGGTAAACAGCAATTGCAGCAGGTTTCAACTTAAATAATTTACTCATAGGAGGAATATCAGGATATTTTGCAATTCCTCGCAATAAACACGTGTTTACAGGATAAAAATCCTTTAATTCTTTTGTTAATCTATCAATGAATTTATTTAGTATTTTAGCTGTTTTTTCAGCTTCTTTTGATTTTGCCATTGAATACAGGATAGGTTTACCTATTTCTTCAGGGTCCGCATCTGTTACATTCTCACTTAAATCGTTACCTGATAATCTCAGGACAAATCTATGTTCTTCGCCTGAGAAAAGGCTTATTTTTATATCATCAATCTTTTTAATTCTTTTTTTTAAATAGGATATTATTTCTCTGTTTTTTTCAGTTGAAATTCTTCCAGCTCTTCGATCTATTATAATGTTATTTTTTTGTGTTGCAAAATTTCCCCTTATTGCAAAATCTTTTGCTCCAACTTTTACGCCTATTCCCAATGCTTCAAGAATTCCTCTTCCTATTGTATATTTTAAGGGGTCATATCCAAAAATAGAAAGATGCGCGGGTCCACTTCCCGGTGTTACTCCAATTGAGATTGGATGTGTAAGGCCTAATTCACTATTAGAGGCTAGATCGTCAAGGTTTGGGGTCTTTGCTGATTCGAGTTCGGTTTTTCCTTTTACAGGTAAACCTCCTAAACCATCCAATATTATCATTATCATTTTATTCTGGTTTTCAATGCTTATCTTTTCAAATAGTTCCTCTCTATTCATTATTAACTCCTCAATTTGTAATTATCTAAATAATTAACAAAAAAATCAAGGGTAAATTTTTTTTTAGGCTTGAAAAACACTTTTGAATAAAGTAATATTTAGTTCAGGAGGTAATAACATGGAAGAACAATTCAATATCCCATCTTGTGTTCCAAATGGGGTTATTAATGAATATGTAGATAATTATGAAGAAATAACTTTTGGGTCAGGAAGATTGATGCTGTTTGCAGGTGACCAAAAAATTGAGCATTTAAACAAAGATTTTTTTGGTGAAGGGATTTCAGTGGATGACAATGATCCGGAACATTTATTTAAAATTGCAAGCACAGCAGAGATTGGAGTATTTGCAACTCAAATGGGATTAATTTCATTGTATGGTGGTGATTACCCAGAAGTTCCCTATCTTGTTAAATTAAATTCAAAGACAAATCTTGTAAAAACCCATCAAAAAGACCCTATCTCTTTACAGCTTATTGATGTGTCTCAAGTTGTTGAATTTAAGAAAAATTCTGGATTAAATATTCTTGGTATTGGTTATACTATATATCTTGGAAGTGAGTTTGAGAACCAGATGTTAAGACAAGCAGGGCAAGCTGTTTATGAAGCCCATCAGTATGGATTGATTTCAGTCTTATGGATTTATCCAAGGGGTATGTCAGTAAAAGATGAAAAGGATCCTGACCTGATTGCTGGGGCAACAGGGGTTGCTGCAACTTTGGGTGCGGATTTTGTTAAGGTAAATTATCCAAAGAAAGAGGGTGAAAAACAAGAAGAAATTTTTAAACAAGCAATAAAAGCAGCAGGAAGAACCAAGGTTGTTTGTGCTGGTGGTTCAAGCACTAATGCTGAAGCATTTTTGCAGAGACTTCATGATCAGATTTTTATTTCAGGAGCAGCGGGAAATGCAACAGGAAGAAATATTCATCAAAAACCATTTGAAGAAGCTGTTAGAATGACAAATGCAGTTAGTGCAATTACTATTTATGGAAAATCTGTAGACGAGGCATACAAAATCTATCAAGGAAAATAAAAACCTGTTTAACAAACAAACCTAAAGATTAATTGACATTAAAGGATAAAGGGAATAACTGTCCCCTTTCTTTCTTCTCCCTCAATTTGACACGGTTTCTATATTTTGTTAGTATTATCCTTATTTTACAAACTATGGAGGATTAATATGATCAAGGGAAAATACCTTTTTACTTCTGAATCTGTTACTGAAGGGCACCCTGATAAGATATGTGACCAAATATCTGATGCAATACTGGATGTATGCCTTGAGAAGGATCCAGATTCAAGAGTTGCAGTTGAATGTTTGACAAAAACTGGTGTTGTTATTGTTGCAGGTGAATTAACAACAAAAGGATATGTTAATATTCCGAATATTGTAAGAAAAACGTTGAAAGAAATTGGATATACTGATTCTAAGGATGGTATTGATGCTAAGACATGTGGGGTTCTTGTGCATATTGAGGAACAATCATCTGATATTTCTATTGGAGTTACAGCTGGGCAGGGTGAATATAAAGAGCAAGGCGCAGGTGATCAAGGCATGATGTTTGGATATGCAACTAATGAGACTGAGAATTTTATGCCTCTACCAATTGATCTTGCACATAAACTTGCAATGAGACTTGCTGAAGTTAGAAAAAACATGATAATACCTTATCTCGGGCCTGATGGTAAAACTCAAGTAACTGTTGAATATGATAATGGGAAGCCAAAAAGGGTTACAACTATTGTTGTATCAAATCAGCATGATGAAGGTCATGAAAATGATGAAATTAAAACTGATATTATTGAGAAGGTCATAAAACCTGTTTGTGGAAAATGGATAACAGAAGAAACCAAATATTATGTTAATCCAACAGGTAAATTTGTTTTGGGTGGACCTTATGCAGATGCAGGCCTTACTGGAAGAAAAATAATTGTTGATACATATGGTGGTATGGGAAGACATGGGGGAGGTGCATTCTCAGGGAAAGATCCCTCCAAAGTTGATCGTTCTGCTGCTTATAATGCAAGGTATATTGCTAAGAATATTGTTGCATCAGGGCTAGCAGAAAAATGTGAGGTTCAGTTAGCTTATGCTATTGGAGTAGCTGAGCCTGTTTCTATTAATGTTTCACTTTTTAATACTGGAAAATTTTCTGAACAAAAAATAGTTGAATTTATAAAAAAGGTGTTTCCATTAAAACCATCTGATATAATAAGAGTATTAGAACTTAAAAGACCTATCTACAGGAAAACTGCAGCATATGGTCATTTTGGCAGAGATTCTTTCTCCTGGGAAAGGCTTGACAAAGTAGAAGAATTGAAAAAGTTGGCAAATATCGTTTAAGTATTGATTTTTTCTTTATTAAAAATTCTTAATATTATAAAATTAAATAGAAAGAGCAAGTTAATATGAGCAAAGGAAAAATTTTAATTGCTGATGATGAAATAGAAATTAGAGAGTTACTGGGGGATTTTCTGAAAGATGAGGGATATGAGTGTATACTCGCATCAGATGCTTATGATGCTTTAGAAAAATATATTGAAAATGATAAAATTGATGTTGTTATGTCTGATATCAGAATGCCAGGGAAATCTGGTCTTGATCTTTTAGAAGAAATCAAAGAGCTTGATGAAGATATTATGATTATTATGATATCAGCAGTAAAGGATATTGAATCAGCTATTTCTACTTTGTCTAAAGGGGCTTATGATTATGTTTCAAAACCGTTTGAATTAGAAAAAGTTGCTCACATTGCAAGTAAAGCAATTGAAAAAAGAAGATTGATTTTGGAGAATAAGGAATATCAAAATGAACTTGAAAAAAAAGTCATTGAGAGAACTAAAGATTTAAAAGCTGCTCTTGAAGAATTAGATGATACTTATAGAGTTACTTTAAGAGCTCTTGTCACCGCTCTTGATACAAGAGATGAAGAGACTCATGGACATTCAATGAGGGTTATTAGATATACAATGGCTCTTGCAGATTTATTGGGTATAAATAATGAGCATGTTTTAAAAGTTTTTGAGTATGGAGCTCTTCTTCATGATATTGGTAAAATTGGAATACCTGATGCAATATTAAAGAAACCAGGACCATTAACACAATTGGAATGGAAAATAATAAGAACTCACTCCAGGCTTGGTTATAAAATGTTATATAAGATAAAATTCCTTGAAAAATCTTCCAAGATAGTTTTACATCACCATGAAAGATATGATGGGTATGGTTATCCAGATGGGTTGAAAGGTGATCAGATTCCTTTGGGAGCAAGAATTTTTGCTCTTGCTGATACGATTGATGCAATGACTTCAGAACGTCCCTATAGGAAAGCTTTGGAATTTGACGCAGTTCCTGAGGTAATTAGAAAATTTTCCGGTACACAGTTTGATCCTAAAGTTGCGGATGCATTTTTTTCAGTTAAATTGGATTTCTGGCAAAAACTGAGAAAGGAGATTGATATTTTAGTTAGGCAAAATCCTGATTTTTTTTTAATTTAATATTGTTATAATTTTGTTCTGCATCAGGTTTTCTTAAATAAAATGGTTTTAAATCCTGTAAATCTAATACAAAGTTTTTACTTATGAACTCTTTATGAGATATTTTACATATTTCTGATGCTACAAATGGTGTGCGCACCAGTATTTTACTCTTTTTGAAGTTAATTTTGATGAAATCTTTGTGTTTTTCAGCCCCTATTCCGACAAAATGTAAGTTTGGAAAAGTATTTAGTTTAATTTTCAAATTTTTCATGTTGATCAATTGAGGAGAAATTATTTCTATTTTATCCTGTTTTGAGAAATTGTAGCCTGCAATGTAAACTTCTTCTTTTTTTGCATCTATGACTGGTATTATTGGAAGATTTGAATCTATATGTTTGTATGCTAAGGCTTTTAATGTAACAACAGGGACAACTGGTTTTTTTTTTTCAAATAACAAACCTTTAAGTGTTGAAAGTCCTACTCTTATTCCAGTGAAAGATCCAGGTCCAATTGCAATGCCAAAAATATCTATATCATTAATATTTAATTTTATTGTTTCTAACATGAATTTAATTGTTGGAATAAGCATAGAGGATAGGTTGTCATTTGTAATAAAATTGTATTCAATTTCGATTTTTTCGTCTTTTGATATTGCAATAGAAGAGTATTTTGATGTTGTGTCAAGAGAAAGGATATATTTCATATCATCTTTTCCATTACAATTTCATTTCCATTTTCCGAATACAGGAATTCAACTTTATCCATATAATTTTCCATAATTAAAATGCCTCTACCTCGAAAAGAAAGTATATCATTTTTTTTTATTTTTTCTTTAATTTTATTAATGTCAATTTTATTAGGATTTTCATCCTTTACGTGGATAACAATGCGTTTTTTATTCCATTTGAATTTTACAAAAACTCTCTTTTTCAGGTTGCTTTTATTCCCATGTATAATTGCATTACTTATTGCTTCTCTAATTCCAAGCTCTATTTTAAATGAGTCATCTTCGTTTATTTTTAAATTTATTTTTAAAAAATTTAGGATAAATGCACAGAATTCAGTAAATTGAATATTACTTTCAAAATCTAAAGAGATTTCTTGATCTTTCATTTTCATATTATAAATTATATCAAAAAGTCAATATTTTTTCTATAAATATTTTTTGCATTTACAAAAAGGATACCCACGCTTGATTAGTTTTGTGTTTTTTTAGTATAAATAAGTATGTTATAATTTTTAAATGGATAAAATAAATCTCACCCCTATGTTAAAACAATATTTTGAAATGAAAAGGGATTATCCTGATTCAATTCTATTTTTTAGAATGGGGGATTTTTATGAGATGTTTTTTGAGGATGCAAAAATTGCAGCACCTGTTCTGGAAGTTGTCCTTACAAGTCGTAATAAGAATAAAAAGGATGCAGTTCCTTTATGCGGTATACCTTTTCATGCAATGGATAATTATGCAGCTAAATTGTTAAATAAAGGTTTTAAAGTAGCAATATGTGAGCAGGTAGAGGACCCGGCTCTATCAAAGGGGATTGTTAAAAGGGAGGTAATCCGAATTTTAACTCCTGCAACAGCTCTTGAGATTGAATCTCAAAATACAGATCTTGATAATTTTGTGGTCTCAATTTATAAAGATGACAAATATATCTCAATAGCTTCAATTGATTTATCAGTATCTGATTTTGAGGTAAGAAGTTTTGAAATTAAAGATTTTAACTCTTTTTTAAATGAATTTTATAGAAAATTTCCAAAGGAAATAGTTATCCCAGAAGATTTTAAAGGAGATCTGGATATTATATTTAAAAAATTCCCGGAAATGCCTGATATTTTAGTTAATGAATATAAAAATTATGAGTATAATTATTTTGAGACAGAAGAAATCCTTAAAAATCAATTTGGACTAGAGACAATAGAAGGCTTGGGACTGACGGGTTATGATACGGCTGTGATTGCTTCTGGGGTCCTTATTAAGTATCTGAGGTCAATAAGGAAAACAGCACTTAAAAATATATCTTTTTTGAAATTTATACCTGAAGAGAATTCTCTTATTATTGATTCAAATAGTTTTAAAAATCTTGAAATTCTGAGAAATTCACGAACAGGTACTGAAAAAGGGAGTCTATTTAGCATTATTGATTTTACAATCACTACAATGGGTAAGAGATTGTTAAAGAAATGGCTTTCCTATCCATTGATTGATAAAAAGGAGATAGATGAGAGGCTTGATGGAGTTGAAGAGTTTTCACGAAATTTGATTGTTAGAACAGAAGTCAGGAAAATATTAAAAAATTTTGGGGATTTAGCAAGACTTAATTCAAAAATTTCATTAAACATTGCTATGCCCTTTCATTTTTTGGCTCTGAAACATGCACTAAAAAAAATATTAGAAATAAAAAAGGAGATTGGAACATTAAATTCCAAAATTATAAATATTGTAAAGAAGGAATTAAATCCATTAGATATAATTGTAAAACTTATTGAAGATTCTATATCTGATGATCCTTCAAATAATTTGAATGAGGGGAATTTTATTAAAAAAGGTTATAATAAAGAGCTTGATGAATTGAGAACAATAAGCAAGAATGCAAAGGAAATAATCTCTGCTATGGAAAAAACTGAAAAGAAAAAAACAGGTATTCATTCATTGAAAATTAAATATAATAAGGTTTTTGGATATTTTATTGAGGTTACAAAAACTCATTTGAAACTTATACCTGCTCATTACGTAAGAAAGCAGACATTAGTTAATGCAGAAAGATTTATAACTGATGAATTAAAAAAATTGGAAGAGAAAATATTAAAGGCTGAAGAGAAGATCGTTCATATTGAAAAAGATTTATACAATGATGTTTTGAAACAAATCCAGAAATTTTCAGTTCAATTGAATAAGAATTCTGATTTAATAGCTTTACTTGATGTTATTTGTTCAGGAGGAGAACTTGCTCAGAGGAGGAATTATATACGACCTGAGATAACTTATAAAAATGAAGTTAATATAAAAGAGGGCAGGCATCCAGTTGTTGAAAAAAGCTCTGAAAAAGCTTTTATTCCCAATGATTTACATATAGGTTCAGATTCAGATCAGATTCTTATTATAACCGGTCCAAATATGGGTGGAAAGTCCACATATTTAAGGCAAAATGCTTTAATTGTAGTGCTTGCTCAAATTGGATATTTTGTTCCTGCAGAAAAAGCAGCAATAGGAATTTGTGACAGGATTTTTACAAGGATTGGTGCTTCTGATTCTTTAATTGAAGGTAAATCAACTTTTTTAGTTGAAATGATCGAAACTTCAATAATTTTGAATAATGCAAGTAAAAACTCATTAATTCTTCTTGATGAAATAGGAAGGGGAACATCAACATTTGACGGGTTATCAATTGCTTGGGCTGTTATAGAGTATTTACATTCTTTGAAGGAAAAACCAAAAACTCTCTTTGCAACTCATTATCATGAATTGACTGAACTTTCTGAAATTCTTGAAAGGGTTAAAAATTATCATATTACAGTTAGAGAATGGCAGGACAATGTGGTATTTCTTCACAAAATCGCGCCTGGTGCAACTGATCAGAGCTTTGGAATTCATGTGGCAAAGATCGCTGGTATTCCAAATAATGTTGTTGAAAGGTCTAAAGAGATCCTTTTAAATCTGGAAAAAAAGGAACTTAACCGCCTTGTTAAGGAAAGGATAAAAGGAATAACAAAAAAAATTCCTTTAAAACAAAAAACTCTTTTCCCAGAGGATGAGGAAATGAAAGTCTGGGATGAAATAAGAGAAAAATTGAAAAGTGTGGATATTTCGGAAATCACTCCTATTGAAGCTCTTAATATTTTGCATTATTTGAAACACAAAAGCGAGACTTTTAAGTAAGAGATCTTACCAATATCTAAAATATTATTGATATATTTGACTAGCTGATTTTTTTTAAAATTTTTCTTATAAGTTTTTTAATTACTTTAGTTAAGTTCTCTTTAATATTTAATGAAGTAAACTTAGCTATCTCGTTAAATGGGCCGGCAATGATACTGTTGTTCTTTGTTGATATTACTTTTATTGTAATTGAATAACTTTGTAATTCAGAGGTTGACCCATAGTATGAGAGAGTAGTAGAACCCAGATAATTCTCAGCTATTACAAGATGAAATCTTGCAACTTCAGAGAGTTTTTTGTTTTCAACTGAGGGTCTGTCAATTATATGAAAGTTATTGTTTGAAAGAATTTCATGGGTAATTGATGATATTAAGTCTGTTTTATTATCATCCCCAATAGCAGTTATTACAACAGAGTTTGAAGGAGGAGTTATTGCTCTTATTTTTTTCTTATGTTTCAGAGGTTTTGTTTGTTTTAGAATAGATTTCACATTAGTGTTTGATCCCAAGCTGTCTCCTGATTTCACAACTTCCTTGTTTGATTCATTAGAATTAATATTTTCCGAATTATCTTTAATTTTATCAGTTTTTTCCTCTATGTTTTCTTCGTTGTTTTGAGATGGATTTGCAGTATTTGTGTCTGTTTTAACAGAAGAAGAAATTGAAGTTGTTTCTATTGTAATGTTCTTTTCTTTTTTAAAGTATTTGAGTGCAAAAAAAGTGCCTGTACCTATTATTAAAATAAGAATGAGAATACCCGCAACTCTTAGGCCTCTATTTTTTCTTTTTTCAGGTTCATATAATCTTTCTATATGTTTTTCCTTTTCAAAATCCTTAGTACTTATTGATTTTTCTATATGTTTTTTTAAAGATTCTATAAGCTCATTAGCATTATTAAACCTGTCTTCAGGTTTTGTTTGCATCATTTTCTCTACTATTTTCTGTATGAATTCAGGTACATCTGGATTTACTTCATTTAATGGTGGAAAATTACCTTTTACTATCTCCATAAGCATACTAACAGGTGTATCTGCTTTATAGGGAGTTTTGCCTGAAAGGAGTTCATAGATTGTAACACCAAGTGAATATATATCACTCCTGTTATCAATGGTTTTTGCTTCGCATTGTTCAGGTGATAGATATTCAGGTGTGCCAATTATTGATCCAGATTTTGTCAATTTGGTTTCTTGTGAGACATATGCAATTCCAAAATCAGTTACTTTAACAGTGCCATTATCATTTACCATGATATTGCTTGGTTTCATATCTCTGTGAACTATTCCATGTTTATGTGCTTCAGAAAGTGCTTCTGCAGTTTGAATTATTATTGGAATAGCTTTGTCATATGTTAGCTTTTTCTCTTCTTCAATAATTTCTCCAAGAGTTTTACCTTTTACATATTCCATAGAGAAAAAGTGTATTCCCTCTTCTTCTCCAATTGCATATATTTGTATTATATTTGGATGATTGAGTTTTGCAGCAGCTCGAGCTTCTCTTTCAAATCGTTTAATAAATTCATTGTTTTCAGAGAGATGAGAGCTTAACACTTTGAGTGCTACTATTCTATTTAAAGATAATTCATGGGCTTTATAAACTATGGCCATTCCTCCGCTACCAAGTTTACTTATTATTTTATAATTCCCGATTGTTTTTCCTATTAAGTCTGAATCCTTATTAACCATTAGATTTCTCCTCTTATGAATTTATAATAGTATAAAATATTTTTTTTTTCAATTTAAAATATCTTTGAATATAGTTGTATTTGTAATTTTGAGTAGATCTTAATAGACTTGCTTATATAATTCCAGTATAATATAGAAAAGATTTAGATAAAATAGATATATACTTTAGAAATAAAGAGGATATAAATGAGTGGAGAATTTGTAAAAAAAATATCAAGGAATGAATTTTTAGATGATTTAAAAAAATTGGAACTACCTGTAGGAGCTCATCTTATTATATGGGGTGCAGGTACTTTTGTAAGTTTTATTATAAGCTGGCTACAATATTTCTGGCTTGGGGTTAAGAATTCACCAACACACATTCAGAGGGCATATGATGAGAATATGGATATATCTGCAGAGTGGAACGGAGTAAAGCTGGTGCATAGGATTAAAGAACTAAAGAAGGTAAAAATATTATATCTAGTATAGATTTAACGGATTTCCGAGAAAAAATTAACAAATGGGCAGAGAGTATCAATGAAATTAATCCAGTTAATAATGTTTATAAAAAATAAGAGAGAAAAAATGAATACTAAATTGCAAGAAAAAATTGAAGTAATAGTAAAAAAACCAACAATTATAGAGTACAACAAACACTCTGTAGTTTTGATTAATCCTGATAGAACAAACTGGATTAAAACTTCAGCTTCAGGTAGATGGATTTTTAATTTGTTGGAGAGTGAACAGTTTACTTTAGATGAACTTAAGGAAAAGAAAGTTTATATTTCTGATCCTTTTTTTGGGAAAATTTCTATGAAGAAAAAACAGTTCAACCGGTTATGGACCAAGTATGGCCTTGTAATAAGTAAAAACCCAAATACTCAATATGGAAAAAAACTATGTTAAATATAAAAAACCTTTCAAAAACTTACGATAATGAATACTATGCGGTAGAGAATATTTCTTTTTCAGTTAAAAAAGGACAAATAGTGTCATTATTAGGCCATAACGGTGCCGGAAAATCAACAATATTAAAGATAATCGCTTCCATTTTAGCTCCGACAAATGGAAATATTGAAATCGATAATATCTCTTTATTCAGCACAAATTCAAATCACTTAAGAAAAATAAAGAGAAATATTGGTTTCTTGCCTGAAAATCCATTTCAGATCGACCAATTAACCCCTGATGAATACCTTTTTTATATTGGTAAATTATACGGTATTAAAAATGATAATGAATTAACTAATAGAATAGATTATTTAATAAATTTATTTAACATCGACAATTCTAAAAGCAAATTCATCGATGAATGTTCCTCCGGTTTAAAAAAGCGAATAGCAATCGCATCAGTTCTAATAAATAAACCAGGTTTATTATTACTTGATGAACCGGCAAATAATCTTGATCCGATTGGCGTTAAACTATTAAAGGAGTACTTGCGTAAATTAAAAAATGAAGGAACCGCAGTATTACTTGCCACTCATCGATTGGAATTTTCCGAGACGATCTCTGATCAAATAATTATTATTGAAAAAGGAAAATCTAAATTCCAGGGGACACTAAATAATTTAAGTGAAAAATACGGGTCTTCCGGAAATAGTAACTCTTTAGAAGAGTTGTACTCAATATTGCTAAAGCATTAGAATAATATGGATAATTTAATTCTACTTCTAAAATTGAAGCTGCTCCGCGCATCAAGGAAATCACTTTTTGCAAAGTTATTTTTTAAAAGAACGGTCAATGTTAAACAGGGTATTTTTATTAAGATCTCAGGATATTTTTTCTTTATATTTGCCTTTTACATATTAGCATTTTTATACCCGGGTCCCTCTATTTTTAAAGAAATAATATATGGAGTAATGAATTCTAAACATATAGTGATAAATGTTTTATGGATATTTCACTTTTATTTTGGGCTTTTCATCGGTGCTAATTTAATCTATGAATTTACAATATTAGATAATTTTTCATATTTGACACTCCCTATACTTATAAAAGACCTGGGATGTTTTAGGATAACAGAGTCGGTCTCGACGGTAATCAAATTTTTCTTATATTTTATGCTGCCATTTTATTTTTCATTCTATTCATACCGGGGATTGGCATTTTATCGCATTATTGTATTCATAATACTTTTACTGCTGATCTATTTAAGTAGTTTTTTATATGGTAATGTTATTATCTTGTTAATGGCAAAAGCATTCAAGAGAATCAGTCCCGATAGGTTATTTATAGCCATCTTCATATCTTCGTGCTGGATATTTGTTGTGGTTTTTAGGCTTATGAAATCACTACCGCCGGATTCGATATTGCATAAAGTATTAAATTTTTTGGGTTCGATTTTTGCTAATTTTTCATTTGTTGAAGTAGTTGCAAATACCATTCCCACAAAGCAGATGTCTTTATTATTATTTTTCATTGCGATTGTTTTAATAACTTTAATTAATTATTTACTCATACTATTGTTTAATAAACTTCTTTTAAATGCATATAATAACGTTCATTTCAAATCGATTGATAATAAGATAACCTTAACAAAAAAAAAACAAGGTTTAGGTCTAAAAAAATTATATTCCATTTTCAGATGTATCCCGGCTGAGTTAAGGATTATTTTTACCAAAGACTTAGTAATTCTATTAAGAAAACCCTATTTTCTACTAAAAATTTTGTTCTTTATTATCATAATCGGAAGTTTTTCTTCATATTTTAGTAGTAAAATAATAAATGCACCCAGACTTTTATTCATGTATATTCTCCCCAGTTTTATTGTGTTTAGATTATTTATACATTCCATTGGATTAGAGAGAAATAATATCCTCTTATTTAAACAATTATACCCTTCAGTTTTCAGGTTTTTAATAAATAGGGTAAAAATCAATCTATTTATTTCCTCTTTTATTGTCATTCCAATATGGATTATATTTGTGGTTTTAGACCCTAAATTATTGTCAACAAATATAATTCTTAGGATTCTACTTTCATTATCAAATTTGATTTCTTGTACGTTTTTGCTAACAGGATACTCAGCAGCATTTGCGATATTTAAAGAAGATATTGCAGAACACAGACTTTTTGGGGTTTCACCAACAGCACTTATGTTATACCTGGTATTGGGGTTGTGTATACCGTTATTTTTCTATTTATTAGACGTTTCTATTACTATGAATGTTTTTAAAGCTTTAATAACCAAATCACTAATCATATCAGGTCTAATTTCATTTATTTCAATAATTGTATTTTTCTATATGGGAAATAGAAAAATAAAAAATTATTTTTAGAAAAAGGAGGTAAAATGGAAAAATATGAAATCTTCATTGACCCTTCAGTAGTGGGCCCACGTGAGCTAAATTCTGACGAAATGTCAGACTTGTCAGGTGCGAGTTTACCAGTCGTCTGGGCAACTTTCTGCGGTGAAGGTTTGGCTTCTACAGTTACTGTGGCTGCTATAACCCTAATTGATCCGTGATCCTAACTGGATGATGCGTAATGTCAAAAGTTTTTTGATTTATCAATTGATTTTTAACAAAATTCTACCATCCCTTGGTTGAATTGTAATTTTCGAAACTCTCTCGTTATTATTTATATCTGGAACTTGTGTGCCTTCAATGAGTTTAAATATATCTCCTAAATCTATATAGACCTTTTTCCCCGATGAGTTACATATAACAATTCCATTATCAAAATCTCTCCTGAATACTTCCCCAGTTTTATTAAGATCTAATATTACATATGCATTATCTTCAGGATATCCTAGATATCCTTTCCCTTTTCCTGCATTGTCATATTCATCAAACCACATTAATCCCAAAGAACCATGCCAGTTTGTAATTTTTAGTTTTAAAGGATCTATATAGATTTATTTATTGGATTTCAGTATAATAAAAAAACAGGTTTAATTTATGGTCTATTTTTTTTCAATTTTTATGTGTTTAATTGCATATTCTTTACTTTCTATTGGTTTTGTTCTTATGAAGAAGGGTATTGAATGGATTGGATGGAAAGGGAAGAAGAATAGAAGATTTTATTCAAATTTATTCCTGTGGTTAACTGGTTTCTTTGTCATGAATATATATGGTGTGCCAAGTGCAATTGCTTTAAAAACATTAACACCGCATGTTGTTTCAGCCTTTGCAGGTTGGGGGATTATTGTTCTGGTTTTCTTTTCTTATTTTCTACTAAAAGAGAAGATCTTTAGAACTGATTATATATTCTCTATTTTAATTGTAGCAGGGATATTTTTGCTTAATTTTTTCGAGAAATCGAACTATTTTGAGAAAAGCACAAACCTTTTGGGAATTATATTTTTAAGTATGATTCCTATTATCCTTTTTTTTACTGGTTTTTATAAAAAACTATCATTTCGGATTAAAGCAGTGATATTTGCTTCGGTTTCCGGTATGGCAGCTGGTTTAATGGTAGTATTTTTAAGGTTGCTTATGTTAAATTTTGGTTATAAAGTCTCTTTATATTTTAGTTCAGAATATCTATATCTTTATATTATGTTTGCTCTTCTTTCGTTTATTGCTTTGCAATTTGCTCTTAAAACGGGTGATATGATAGTTGTTGGACCTACACAATACTCAGCTAATATTATTTATCCTGTATTTGCAAGCCTTATGGTTTTTGGTCATTTAATTAATATAATCCAGGTGCTTTTTTTAGGACTGATTGTTTATTCAGTTATTAATATTTTAAAGAAACATTAGGTTTTAAAAGTGTGGTTTTTTTGTTTTTTTTATAAAAATGGTAAAATTTTGTGTTATTAAATAAAAAGAGATAAAAGGAGGTATTTATGGCAAGGCATAAAAGAAGTTTTCATGGGGGTGGTTTTTTTGGATTCATTCTTATTGCAATAGGAACTTTGTGGATATTGGATAATTTAGAGGCTGTAGATTTTAGTTTTAATACATGGTGGCCTATTATTCTAATTGTTATTGGCCTTTTCAATCTTATACATCATCAGAATATATTTAATTCTGGTGGGTGGATACTAATTATTGTTGGGGTTATTTTCCTTCTCTCAAATTATGATATTCTTGAATGGAATGAGGTTTGGAAATTCTGGCCTGTTATTTTGATTGTTATTGGGTTTTCTTTTCTTTTCAGAAGGCATGAATTTAAATGTTGGAAAAAAGCAAAAATCTCCAATAAAGATGAAATTGATGGTACAGCAATCTTTGCTGGTTATGAGAAAAAAATAACCAGCAAATCTTTTAAAGGTGGTAATATATCTGCTATGTTTGGGGGAGCTGAAATTGACTTGAGGGAAGCTGAATTAAATGAAAATGGAGCAACAATTAATGCTTCTGCAATTTTTGGGGGTGTGGATATTACTATTCCAGAATCCTGGCCCGTTGAAATTCATTCTACAGCCATTTTAGGAGGCATTGAATCTAAATGCAGGAATGAGCATTGTTCAGAGGGAAAACGCCTGATTGTTTATGCAACAGCAACTTTTGGAGGAGTTGAAATAAAAAATTAAAAGCTAAAAATAAGGTGAAAGTTATGAGTTTAATAATGGCAAAAAACCTTTCTAAAACCTATTATTCCGGTGAAATTGAGGTACATGCTTTAAAATCTCTAAGTTTTGAGATCAAACCAGGATCATTCATGTCCTTTATTGGCCCGTCAGGCAGTGGGAAAACAACTCTGCTTAACATAATCGGATGCCTGGACAAACCTACATCAGGTAGTTTGAAAGTGGCTAATGTTTTGACATCTGATTTAACACGGAGAGAGGCAGCTGCATTCAGGGGAGAAAATCTAGGTTTTATATTCCAGGATTTTAACCTGATCCCGGTATTGACAGTATTTGAGAATGTAGAATATCCGCTATTAATAGTTCAGAATGTCCCTGCCAGAGAAAGAAGGGAACGTGTAATATCTTTACTTGATAAGGTTGGGATGAAAGATCAGATGAATAAGTTTCCAGATCAGATCTCTGGAGGACAAAAGCAACGTGTTGCAGTTGCCAGGGCCCTAGTATCAAACCCAAAGCTTGTATTGGCTGATGAACCTACGGCAAATTTAGACAGTAAAACCGCATTTATGGTGATCGATATTATGAAGAAAATGAGGGATGAATTTGGTGTAACCTTTCTTTTTTCCACGCATGACCCGAAGATAGTTGGTGAAGTTGAGACACTATTCACTCTTGAAGATGGGATGCTTTCGAGCCGTTTAGATGGAAAAGGAGGCAATAATGATTAAACTCTTTAAGATAGCAATCCGTAATCTGATCAGGTATAAAAGAAGAACTGTTATGACCTCCACTCTGATTGCAATCGGAGTTCTGTTCGTACTGGTTTTTATTGCAGCATCAGGCTCGTTTAAAAATCTAATGATCGGGCAGATAACTGATTCGATGCTTGGCCATCTTCAGGTTCATAAACGGGGTTATATGGCCTCCATTGACAGCCTGCCACTTACGCTGAATCTTAATGCAAAAGCAATAAAAAAACTGGAAATAGCCATAAAGAAAATCCCGGAAATAGAAGCTTATTCACCAAGAATAAAATTCGGAGGAATGTTCAGTAATTTTGTCGAATCTTCCAATATAAGGATGAATGGAGTTTATCCTGAAAAAGAGATTGCGTGCATACCTCTCTTTTTATCAAGGATCAACAAGGGAGAAAAAGCAATAAAAAAAGGAGAGATCCTTATCCCTGAACTACTTGCAACCGGATTGAAAGTCAAAGTCGGTGATGCAGTCGTTGTGATTGCTACAAACCGCGACGGATCTGTTAATGGTAAGCAGTTTAAAGTTGGAGGAATAATCGAGAGTGTTACAGGACCGGGAGGAAGGGATGGTTATGTGCACATTGAAGATGCAATGGAAATTCTCCGCATGGATAAATTGGAGATAAGTGAAGTAGCTGTCAGGGTAAAAGACTTCAGCAAGCTGGATTCAGTCAGCAAAAATTTGAACAGGATGCTGTCCCAAAACCTGAACAAACAGGGAAAGCCGGTTTTTGATGTCCGTACATGGGAAAAACTTTCTCCATTTTATAACATAGCCAGGATGATAGATATTATGACGATTTTCATAAAGATCATGCTGATTGCTATAGTATTGATAAGCATTATGAATGTTATGATCATGGCAGTATATGAGAGAATAAGGGAAATAGGGACTATAGCAGCTATTGGTACAATGCCTGAGAAAATTCTATCACTTTTTCTTATAGAAGGATTGTCCCTTGGGGTCACAGGTGTAATCGTCGGAAACCTGCTTGCTTTTATTGCTGTATTTCTTATGAACATAATTGAAATAACATTTAACTTTGGAAGACAGACGGGTTTTATCCTGGCTCCTGAACTTAAAGCAGGTAATATTCTGTTCGTTTCCGCAGTTGTGATCATTGTGTCTGTACTTGCTGCTTTGCAGCCTGCATTTAAAGCCTCCAGGATGGAGCCTGTAGAAGCTTTAAGACATGTTTAAAATTAAATAAGAAGGATATAAATATGAAGAATAAAATAATTTTTCTGATATCTACAATATTGGTAATCATGTCTTTTACAGTTGGGAAAGATTCAGAGTCAAGTAATCTTTTGCAGAAAATTGACAGAAACCTAAATCCGGAGTCCTACGAGTCCTATAAAAAGCTGATCAATATTGAACCCAATGGCAGAAAAAAAGAGTTCATCCTATTTACCGTGAAAAAGGGGAAGGACAAAGTTGCGGCACTTTTTATTTCGCCTGCAAGTGAAAAAGGAAGGAGTACTCTAAGGCTGGAGGAAAATATGTGGTTGTTCATTCCCAATATTGGTAAGCCTATCCGTATAACGAGCCTTCAATCCGTAGTTGGGGGAGTGTTCAATAATGCAGATATTTTACGTCTGGATTATGCGGAAGAATATAAAATTAAAAAGACTGAAGATCAGGGTAGGGAAATTCTTCTTCATCTTAAAGCGAAAAGCAACTCAGTTGCTTATGATAAATTGAAAATGTGGGTAGATAAAAAAACAATTCTGCCAATCAGAATCGAATGTCTTACACAAACATCGATGCTGATCAAAACCATTTATTATAAGCAGACGAAAAATTTCGGGAATGGTATCATCAGGCCATCAGTGATCGAAACTGTAAGCCCGCTGCACAAAGGATATAAATCAGTAATGATATTTGCAGGGATAAAACAGAGAAAATTTAAGGACGAAGTATTTACACTTTCGTTCATGCATAACCTTGAAAGTTTAAGATAAGTGCGATCCTTCATTCTTTATTTTGTCCTTTTTTTTCTTCCGTTTATAGTTTTGTCTGATGAAGAGGAATATTCATTCAATATTGAATCTATAAAAAAAAAACCGTTGCAAATTGGTGGTTATTTGGAATTACGCCCTGTTTTATCTGTACTTGATGTAGATTCCGGTTCTTATAAGCTCAGGTTTTTCAACCGTTATGAAGGGAAATCTGTTTCAGAATATAATTTCAATGCTCTACTGGATTTAAGTTATGAAAAAAGTATATTTAAGGCTATGGTATGCACAAATTCACTAATCTCAAGATCATTTGCTGGATGGGCCCATAACACATCATTGTATGAAGCCTTTCTCTCAGTTAAACCATCCAATTCTGTCAGTCTGGAAATAGGGAAGAAACGTTTAAAATGGGGAAAGGGTTATGCATGGAATCCGGTTGCATTTATTGATCGTTCCAAGAATCCGAATGACCCAGAGCTTGCTCTTGAAGGATTTACAGTGGCAACACTTAATTATATAAAAAGTTTTCAGGGGAAACTAAAAACAATATCATTTACAGCAGTACTGCTTCCGGTCAGTGACAGTTTCAATTCAGATTTTGGAGAGAAGAATTATATTAATTTTGGAGGAAAGATTTACTTCCTCTTCTTTGATACTGATATTGATCTTATGTTCCTTGTTGGTAATAGTATGACGGATCGGTACGGGATAGATTTTTCACGCAACCTCGGTTCGAACCTTGAAGTTCATGGAGAGTTGGCTTATACTCCTGATAATAATAAAATTAATGCGTTTAGTTATTTGTTTGGTATCCGTTTCCTCACAAAAACGGATATTACATTTTTCCTGGAATATTATAAAAACGGACAGGGTTTTCTCCAAGGAGAAATGTCGGATTACTATTCACAAATCAATGAGGCATACCAGGTTTTTCTTCAGTCCGGAGATGATACATATCTTAAGTCTCTGTCTGCTGACTCCGATCCTGCATACAGTTCATTTGCTCCAATGCGGGATTATCTTTACCTCCGTATAAGTTGGAAAGAGCCTTGTGATATCCTTTATTTTATCCCTTCTTTAACAACAATCTACAATATTGCTGATAATAGCTTTTCAATTGCTCCTGAACTGCTTTATACACCTATTACAAACCTGGAACTCCGCACCAAAATATCATTGCTTGTTGGGGAAAAAGGAAGTGATTTTGGAGAAAAGCAGAATAACTTCCGTTTGGAATTCCGTGGACGCTATTATTTCTGAATCTGACCCCTATAGGATTGTTTTTTTCAATTAGAACAAGAATATCCATAGGTATGGCCGGCTTTTGCTTCAAAATAAGCTGCTGAACAACAGACTGTATTGTTTTGCCTCCTAAATTCTATTACGTAAGATCCTGTTTGGATAGTCCTACTTTTAGTTTCTCCGGGTTCCAATGTTGCTATGTTGCCACCATTTAGGATACATTTCTGAACATGATTGGATTTATTCGTTACATTTAGTGTTGCGGTTTGATTTTTCTCACATTCCGAGAGAGGTAATGGTTTCGTGCAAGATATTGAAGTGAGGAGTAAAATCGATATGATGAGGATTTTGGTCATTATGCTTAATCTCAAATTTTACTTTCATAATCTTTCATAAAACTTTTGTCATTACCATTTATTTATAAACACCACAGGAAAATCCTTTTTTCCTGAAATAATATTTTAGAGCGGAAATAATCATATGTCAAGCATAGGAGTGTTATTGTCATCTTGGTCTGATTGTGGTTTTTATCTTTTTGTGAACTGGTTCTTTAGCAAGTCCTTCTTTTAGATATACAATAGCTCTATTTAGCTGAGCATCAATGCCTTTTGCAAGATCATTTGGGTCATTTTCAACAATGATGTCCGGAATAGCTCCACGTGTCTCTAACTGATTGCCAAAAATGTCCCATATTCCAATAAAGGTCCTTCTGATTATACCCCCATCAATTAAGTTGTATGAATTAACTGCTATAACAAAACCAAGAGTCTGGACCCCAATCACCTTTCCAAGGCCTCTTACTTTAAATGCATTTGGGAAAACTTCAGCATCAGAGTATGAATGTTCATTACATAGAACAACTACTTTTCCTCTAAAAATATCAGTAGGTCTTGGAATATCAACACTGTCTCTTAATCTCATAACCTGATATTGTTTTCTTTCAAGGAAATCTATCAGTTGCGGGTCAATTCCTCCACCTCCATTAAATCTAACATCAAGTATTAAACCTTGTTTGTCATAATATGCCTGTATATAGTTGTAAAATTTTGCCAGTTGACCGGAACTCATAACATTGAGGTGTATATATCCAATCTTCCCTTCAGATTTTTTATTAACAAGTTCTCTATTATGTTCAATCCAATCAAGGTAACGCAGGTTCCTTTCTGATGATATGGGTTTTATTTTTATTTCCCATGTTCCCTCTTCTGAAGGTTTGTTGTTTACTTTTAAAAATGTAGTTTTGTTAACTGTATTTATAAGAAGGGTCCTGTAATCTTTTTTTGTATTAATATTATTATTGTTTATTGCAATTAGGTAATCTCCCTTTTTTATTTTAATATATGGTTTATCTAAAGGAGCATTATACATACTGTATAAGCTATTTCCTCTATAAATCTTCTCAAATTTATAAAAACCAGATTTATCTGGAATTAAAATAGCTCCTATAGAACCAATTTGCACTATTTTTGGTTTCTCGAGAGTGTCTCCTCCTCTGGCTCCTTGATGTGATGCATTAAGCTCTCCTACTAGTTGGATTAGTACTCTGTTTACGTCAAATCGAGTCTGACAATTTTTTATCATTTTTTTGTATTTTGTTTTCATTTTATCCCATATAATACCGTGTAGATTTTCATCATAGAACCGGTCTCTTACCATTCTCCAGCTTTCATCAAATATCTGCAACCATTCTGCTTTTCGATCTAATTTCATAGAGAGTTCAGAAAGCGATATTTTTCCCTCTTTTCCTGCTTTTTTCCCAGAATCAATGATCTGAAATTCCTTATTTTTGAAGAGAAGGATCTTTTTTCCATTATGAGATAGGGTATATCCATTTATGCCTTTTGCTATTTCATTAAGCTTTTCTGTTTTAAAATCATAAAGATAGAGGTCATAGCTGAATTTAAAAGATGTTTTTTCTATTAATTTAATCTCCTCTTTTTTAGGCATAAAGCCAATATATAAGCCATTGGATGCTGCTTTTATATTAATATACCTGTAACCTGTAATGGGAAAAAGTGTGATCCGCTTCATAATTCCCTCAAAATCTATCTTTACATTAATATCTTCTTTTTTCTTTTTTTTGTCTTTCTTTTCTGATTGTTCTGTGTCTTTGCTTTCTTTTTTTACTTCCTCTTCATCCCATTCATGTTCAAGAGGATCTTTTGTCTCTTTTTGTAATGATAGCATAACTATTCTGGATTTATCTCCCGCTCTGCTCGTAACAAAATAGACATGTTTCCCGTCTTTTGAAAACACAGGAGCACTGTTCTGTTCAAAGGATTTAAAAAGCAGATGTTCTTTTCTCTCTTTTATATTGAATACTCTAATCTCTGAGACGAGATTTTTACCTGAGACTGTATAAATAATCCAGTTATTATCTGGAGCCCAGTTATAATCAAATTGTCCGAATAATGGTGATTGACTGACAAGAATCTCTTTTTTGTTTTTTATGTCAAATACCCATAGTTTGAAATCATTTGTTTTGTATGATAAAAAATCTGCATTAGGAGAAAATCTTAAATCTTCAATAAACTTATTTTTCCTGTCAGTCAACTTCTTTGCTTTTCCTTTTGCAAATTGGTCTATTAAATATATGTTCTCTTCGCCATCCATGTCAGAAATAAAGGCAATTTTGTCTCCTTTTGAAGACCATACTGGTTCTTCATCTCTAGAAGCAGAATTAAAAGTCAACTGCCTTATCTCTCCATATTTTGCAGGAGCAGAAAATATCTCTCCTCTAGCAGAAAACACAACTCTTTTACCTGTTGGAGAAATATCAAATGTTGTTATAAGATTTTTAGGGTTTATATATTCATATTCAGGTACCACACTTTCAACACACGAAGGGATAATTATTTCGTTGGATGTTTCATTTTTTATATTAAGTTTGTATATACTACTATTGCATTCATAAACAATAAATTTTTTATCTGAAGAGAGGGAAGGGAATTGCACATCATCTTTTATATGTTTAGTGATCTGGGTTCGTTTTTCATTTTTCACAGAAAATTTGTATATGTTAGCAGGCCCATTTTCTTCTGATACAAAATAGATATAATCACCTACCCATATTGGCCATGACTCATTGTATAGAGTTTTTGTAAGATTTTTGTATTTAGCAGTTTTTCCGTCATACAACCAGATATCAGTGTTTGCAGTTCCTTTGTATCTCTTCCACCACCAGAAATAGAGTGAATGCCTGTTTAATACATATGAGTCACCTTTATCATTAAAAGAGATTGTTGATGCCTGATCTATGGGTAATGTTTCGGCAATTCCACCTTTCAAAGCAACTTTGAAAATTCTGGAAAAATATGGTGAATGAGATGTTGCATTTGAAAGATAGTATATGTATTTACCTTTTTGCCCCCATTCGAGCATGTATGCTCCCTCTGACTCATATGTAACTTGTTTCATTTTTCCGCCATAAGAGGGAATAATATAAACATTGCGGTTTCCATTAAAGGTACTTGAAAATCCAATCCATTTTCCATCGGGGGAAAATTTTGGGTTAGATTCTATACCTACTGCCTTTACAATTCTTTTTAGATTGTTACCGTTGAGATCAGCAGTAAAAAGATCGTTTTCATATATAAAACAAATTTTATCTATTGAAGCATCCGGTGTTCTCATTAGTTTTAAATTCTCTGCTGGCAAACCTGCGAATATAAAGCATATAAACAGAAGTAAAATAAATATTTTTTTCACAAAAACCTCCTTTTTCTTATATTATAAATATATTACGGAATATAATTAGTAATGGTTCTATTTTAATTGTAATTTGTTTGACAATTTTTTAAAAAAATATTATAAAAAAGTTAAGGGAATGGAAAAGAAAATATTAAATGGTTTTAGTGGTTTAAGTATCTATGATAAACTGAGAAAATTTGAGTATGATTTAATTGAAATAAATTTACTTATTGAGAGTATTGAAAATGAAAAAATAGAGGAGAAAGATGCTGAAAGCTTTGTAAGGAGATTTGTTGATATAAAAAAGTTGAAAAAAATAGAAGAGCGTATAAATCGATTTCTTAAATTTCCTTTAATGGAACCTGGACCTGGTAGACCTGTGGAATATCCTGATAGTGAACAAGAGAAAAAAATATATAACTTATATCGTATTGAAGGTTTAAGTATAAGACAGATTGCAAAAAAAGAAAAAACAAGTCCGGATACAGTTTTAAGGAAATTAAAGAAGTATAATATCAAATAGTTTGTATGGTTTTTATAAATCTTTTGTATTAATTACTTTACCAACGCCAATATTTATATAGTTTTTTTTGTATTCCTTTTCAAACAACTTTCTTGCAATATCTCCTGAGCAGTGGCAGGGACCCGCATATTTTACTTCCATGTTTTTTAAACTGGAAATAATCTTTTCGATTTGTTTAGAGCTTTTATTCCTCAAATGAAAACCACCCATTACTAAAAGTACTTTGTCCTTTATTATCTTTTTTGCTTTCTCTACTATTTTTACTATACCCGGGTGTGCACATCCAGTTATTACTAACATTCCTTTGTCTGTATAAATTATTAAAGATTGCTCTATTATCAAGGTCCCAAGCTCTCCTGTAGAATAAATTCCTTTGCAAATTTCTATAGGCTTTTGTACATCAACTACTTTTGTCCCATATTTCTCAATATTTTTTTTTAAGCTTGTTGGAAAGGATTTTGGCAGATAAACATAGACTTTAGGATTTTTTTCTAAAAAACCATACAAACCACCAATATGATCTCCATGAATGTGAGAAAGAACTATAAGATCAATTTCTTCTGGTTCAATTTCTAATTTTTTCATATTTTCTAATAGTATGTAAGTATTTCCACCTGTATCAAAAAGAATAGTCTTCTCTGCACCTTTTATTAAACAGGAAAAGCCCCATGATGTTTTTAATCCATCTTTGTATTGGTTATTATCAAAAGTAACTGTAATATTTGCATCTTTTATTTTATTTATGTTTATATTTTCTGATCCATTTTCCATAATTTCTCCTTTTTTATCTTTTCCTTTGCTTAAAGATAAAGTTATAACCAATATTAAACCAATGGATATTATTATTAAGCTGAATAAACCTAATATTTTCCCCATATTTATTTCAAATAATTTTATACACAGGGATTACTAAATTGTCAAATTGTATTAGATTATATGTCATTTACGAATTGAAAGTGAGCAACATATTTATACATTTTTAAAGTTCAAGTTGAAATATGTATAAAATTATACTATAAATATGACCATATAGTATCCCCTATTTAAATCTAATCTATATCAATATCTATAATTTTCAGGCTTGAATGGCCCTTCAATAGGTACATTTAAATATTTGGATTGCTCTTCTGTCATTTTGGTTAATTTTGCATCCAGGTGTTTAAGATGTAATCTTGCAACTTCTTCATCCAGCTTTTTGGAAAGTATATAAACTTTTTTCTCATGTTTTTTGGAAGCAAGTTCTATTTGAGCTAAACATTGATTTGTGAAACTCGAACTCATAACAAAACTTGGGTGACCAGTAGCGCATCCTAAATTTACAAGCCGCCCTTCTGCAAGAATAATTATTGATTTCCCTGATTTTAATGTCCATCTATCTACCTGTGGTTTGATATTCTCCTTTTTGCATTCTTTGCATTTTGAAAGATACTCCATTTCTATCTCACTATCAAAGTGTCCTATGTTACATAAAATAGCACCCTCTTTCATTTTTTCCATATGCTCTTCTTTTATTACATGATAATTTCCAGTAGCAGTAACAAATATATCTGCTTCTTCAACAATATCTTCAAGGATTACAACAGGGTATCCTTCCATTGAGGCTTGTAAAGCACATATTGGATCAATCTCAGTTATATAAATCTTTGCGCCAAATCCGCGTAGGGATTGAGCACTCCCTTTCCCAACATCACCAAAACCACAGATAACTGCTTTTTTACCTGCAATCATAATATCAGTAGCTCTTTTTATTCCATCAGCAAGGGATTCTCTACATCCATATAGGTTGTCGAATTTAGATTTTGTTACTGAATCATTCACATTTATTGCAGGAAAGAGAAGTTTGTCCTCTTTTGCAAGGTTATATAAACGGTGAACTCCTGTTGTAGTCTCTTCTGATGCGCCTTTTATATTTTCTGCTACTTTTCTCCAGTGCTCAGGGTTCCTTTTGTAACCTAATTTTATACGGTTTATTAAAACCTGAAATTCTTCTACTTCATACTTTTTATCAATAAAAGAAGGGGATTCTTCTGCTTTTACTCCTTCATGTACAAAGAGAGTCGCATCACCACCATCATCTACAATCAAATCTGGGCCTGAGCCATCAGGCCAGGTTAATGCTTGTTCAAGACACCACCAGTACTCTTCTAAGGTTTCGCCCTTCCATGCAAAAACTGAAGCATCACCTTTCTTAGCAATTGCAGCAGCAGCATGATCCTGTGTGGAAAAGATGTTGCATGAAGACCAGCGTACATCTGCTCCTAATTCTATAAGTGTTTCAATTAACATTGCAGTTTGAATTGTCATGTGCAGACTACCCGTTATTTTTAACCCTCTCAGGGGTTTTTTTTGTCCATATTTTTTACGTACTGCCATAAGTCCAGGCATTTCAAGTTCCGCAAGTTTCATCTCTTTTCTACCCCACTCAGCTAAAGAGATATCAGCAACTTTGTGCTTCAAAGATAAATCAAGCTCTAATGTATTCATTTTGTCCTCCTTTACCCTGTTTTTAATAACAAACAAATTTTATATTTAACAGGGATATTTATTCCTTAATTGCTTGTATAATAAATCCTTTTAATTCTTTTTGAAGATTAAAATCTTCAAATTTATCAAATTTAAAACCAGCTTTTATCAGCCATATTTCTATTTGTTTTTTTGAGAATCCAAGCCATCTGTCTTCATATTTTTTTCTCATATTTTCAATATTATGATTAAGAAAATCAACAATAATAAAAATTCCACCTCTTTTAATTACTCGATTAATTTCATAAAAACCTGCAAGAGGTGAAGATAAATGATGTAATACCATATTAATAATAGCAATATCTACTTCATTTTCTTTTAAAGGGAGGTGCTCAATTTCACCTATTCTAAGATCAATTTTTTCATTATTATTCTGAAAACGTGTATATGCTTCTTCCAACATTTTTGGGGATTTATCAACTCCTATTACAATATTAGCTTTTACTTTTATGTATGATAAAAGATCTCCAATTCCACACCCAAGGTCAACAATTGTGTGAGTTTTGTGTAGGTGATTTAGGATAAATCTATTTAAATCAAAATTACCAAAAATCTCTTTTTTCAATTTCCCCCAATCTTCTGCTATTGAATCAAAAAATCGGGTTGTTTCTCTTGATCTATTTTCTGTTACTCTTTTTGCCTGTTTTAGATCTTGAGAAAAGATGTTTCCATTCTTAAAAAAATATTTTATAGATTCTATAAATTTGAAACCATTCCCTTCAGTTACAGTTGAATAGAATGTCCATGCTCCGTTGTGTCTAGATTTTAGCAATCCTTTATCTGTAAGGATTTTTAAATGGCGTGAAATTCTTGATTGACCCATATTCAGAATTTCAATTATTTCATTTACATTTAATTCAAAATATAGAAGTAGATTTAATAAGCGTAAACGTGTTTCATCTGATAGAGCTTTAAAAAAATTCAATATTTCCATCTATATCAATATATCAAGATGTTTTGATATTGTCAAGCAAAAAAACAATCTTTTTGTTGTTTTTTCGGAATAAATTAAGGAAGCTCAGGGAAATAAATTACCTGTCATATTTATTCTTGAATCTTGTAAGATTATTATCTATAATATAAGTATAATATGAATACAAAGCAGAGGATAGAGAATTTATCAAAAGAGTTGTTGAGACATCAATATCTTTACTATGTAAAAGCAGAGCCAGAGATTTCTGATAAAGAGTATGATCGCTTATTTGATGAACTTGTTGCTCTTGAGAAAAAATATCCGGAATATGCTTTTAAGAATTCACCTACAAAGAGAGTTGGTTCTGATCTTGATAATGTTTTTGTTGAAAAAAAGCATGAAATACCTGTTTTATCTCTTGATAAAGAATATACTTTGCAGGGCTTAACAAAATGGGTAAAAAAGATAAGCTCTAATTCAGAAAGAGAGTTAAGTTTTGTAGTAGAAGAAAAGATCGATGGGGCATCAATTGTATTATATTATAAAAATGGGGTGCTTGACTCTGCATTGACACGTGGAAATGGAATGTTTGGTAATGATGTTACTGAAAATATAAGGACAATAAAGCAGATCCCATTAATTACTGAAGAAAAATCTGATTTTGCAGTTAGGGGAGAGATTTTCATTAATAAATCTGACTTTCTTAAGTATAACAAAAGTTTTGAAAATAAATATTCAAATCCCAGAAATCTCGCTGCAGGCTCTTTAAGGAATTTAAAGTCATTTGTAGTTGCAAAAATACCCCTTAATTTTCTTGCATATGAGGGGTTTTTTAAGAATCAATTTTGTAATAACCATATTCTTATTCTCTTGAAGTTGAAACACATGGGATTTTGTATAAGTAAAAATATTGCTTTTTTTTCAAATAATATGAAAAATATTTCAGTTATGTCCAATGAATTTCCTGAAATAATAAGAGGGAAAATCAAAGATATATCTGCTTATGTTGAGGGGAAAATAAAAGGCAGAAATAAATTAGACTATGAGATTGATGGACTTGTAATAAAAATAAATGAGATAGATGTTAGAGAAAATCTTGGACATACTTCACATCATCCTAGGTGGGAGATTGCATTTAAATTTGATTCACCCATTGCTCAGACTGTTTTAAAAAATATTGTAATACAGGTTGGAAGAAATGGACGAGTGACACCAGTTGCAATCTTAGAACCTGTTCAAATTGCTGGAAGTGTTGTTTCAAGAGCTACACTTCATAATCAAGAGTATATTGAAATATTAGAATTGGGATCTGGAGATTTAGTAAGCATTTCAAAACGAGGAGACATAATTCCTGCTGTTGAAGAGGTGATTGAAAAAAGTTATGAAAATCCAGCAGTTTATAAGTTTCAGAAAAATTGCCCTTTTTGTGATTCCAGGTTGATTAAGCAAGGTGCTCATCATTTTTGTAAGAACAGAAAATGTCCGGAAAGGATGAAACGTTCTTTAATTCACTTTGTATCTAAAGATCAAATGGACATTGACACTCTTGGTGAAATGACAATAAAGTTTCTTTTTGAAAGAGGGTTTGTCAAAATTATTCCTGACATCTATAATTTTAACTATGATTTATTATTAAAAGAAGAGGGATTTAAAGAAAAAAAGGTTGATAATATAAAAAAAAGTATAGAAAAAAGTAAATCAAAACCCTTTAAAAAGGTATTGGCAGCTCTTGGTTTTGATGGACTTGGTACATCTGTTGCATCTGAATTGATAAAAAATGGTTTTAACGCAATTGACAAAATTATAGAGATAGCTTCAAAAGGTGAAAAAGAGGAGTTTTCGAAAATTAAGGGATTTGGCACAATTACTGCAGAATTGTTGATTGAACATTTTACTGACAAACAAAATCTTGAATTGATAAAAGAGTTGAAAAAATTGGGGCTTAATTTTGAAGAAAAAATTGAATCAGAAACTTTAAAAATTAAGCAATTTGAAAATCAAATCTGGGTTATAACTGGTTCTTTTAAAAATTTCAAACCACGCTCAAAGGCAGCAAAAGAGATTGAGCAAAGGGGAGGTAAAATAAATAACACCATATCATCAAAAACCACACACATTCTGGCTGGCTCGTTACCAGGCTCAAAACTTAAAAAAGTAAGAAGTTCAAATATAAAAATAGTTAATGAAAAGGAGTTTCTCGATATGTTGAATCTTTCTTTATAATTTTAAAGGATTATTCCCAAAAGTATTAATAATATAAGAACAGGTGAGACAAATTTTATAGAGATCATCCAGAAAAAAGCCAGCTTGAATTTTTCTGTTCCCTTTGAGATTTCAAGTAAAGCATTGGAAGTTTTCCATATATATCCAACAAAAATGGCTACAAAAAAGGCGCCTATACTCAAAGATAGATTCCCCCATATAATGTCCCATAGATCAAGGAACCCTTTGTTTATAAGAGGTAAGTTTGAAAAAAAACGGTTACCACCTTGAGAAAGGGCAGATGGGACCCCAAATATTAATGTGATTGCACCTACTGTGATTGCGGATTTTTTTCTATTCCATTTTTTTTCATCTATAAAGAATGCAACTGGTACTTCAAGAACTGAAATGGTGGATGTTAAAGCAGCAATTGCAAGTAGTAAAAAGAATAGGGACCCAAATATCACACCACCTGGCATTTTAGCGAAAATAACTGGTAGTATTTTGAATACAAGTCCGGGTCCACCACTGGTTGCTTGCATTCCAACTGCATAAACAGCAGGAAAAATTATCAGACCAGCAACAATTGCAATGAGTGTGTCAAAAAAAGCAACCCATGCTGTTGCAGAAGGAAGGTTCTCTCTTTTGTTGATATATGAGCCATAAGTCATCATTGTTCCCATTCCAAGACTCAAACTGAAAAAAGCCTGGCCCATTGCTTCTAAGATAACTCTTGGTTTAAAAGCTGAAAAATCGGGTTTTAAGTAAAATTCCAGACCCTTGGATGCTCCTTGCATTGTTAAAGAGCGAATCAATAACAATAACAAAATTCCAAAAAGAAGTGGCATTAAAATCTTTGAGAATTTTTCTATTCCAGACGAAACACCTCTTGAAACAACGTAAACAGTAAGTAATATAAAAAGTGTGAGTAGAATTATTTGTAATAGAGAATTGGATGTAAAATTTGTATATACCTGAGTTGCAGTCCCTTTATCAATTTTTGCAAATTTACCTGTTATCGCCTTAAAAAAATAGCCAACAGTCCATCCTGCTACAACAGCATAGTATGACAATATCATAAAACCTGTGAGAACTCCAAGGTAACCAGCATATTTCCATTTGCCTTTTGGTCTTATTGATTTGAATGCACCGACTGGGTTTTTGTTTGAGAATCTTCCGAGAGAAACCTCTGCAATTAAAACTGGATAAGCAATAAATAAAACTGCAATAATATATATTAAAACAAAAAGAGCTCCCCCATTTTTACTTACAGTGTATGGAAATCGCCAGATATTTCCCAGTCCAACCGCTGATCCAGATGCAGCTAAAATAAATCCTACTTTTGAGCCCCATTTTCCTCTGCCTGACATAATAATGCCTCCTTTTCTTAAAATTTAATTTCTATCACAAGGGATTTTTATTGTCAAATAGAATAGGATTTAACCTTAAATGTTTTAAAATTTGATGTTTCTGAAAATGCTGTTTTTGAAATAAAATAAATATAAAAGTTGCTATATGGAAAAATTTTGATAAAATATTTAGATGTTTAATGAAAATATCATAAAACAAAAAACTGTATTTACAATATTGATACTTACATTTATAATTCTATTTTCAGGTTGTTTTTCATTTGGACAAAGTCTAATAAAAGAAAGGATTTTATCTCAGATTATTTATCAAACTCTGGAAAGGTGGCATTATACAGAAAAAAAAATTGATGATGAGTTTTCTAAAAATGCATACAATAAGTTTTTAAAATATCTGGATTTTAACAAAAGATTTTTTCTTAAATCTGATATTAAAGAGTTTAAAAAATATATGTATAAACTTGATGATGAATTGCGGACTGGAACGAATGAATTCATGAAAGCAGCTGTCCAATGTATGAAAAAGAGAGTTTCTCAGGTTATGGGTTTTTATGAATCTATGTTAGTAACCCCTTTTGATTTTACAAAGAAGGAATATATTGAGCTTAATGCAGATAAGAGAACATATTGTTCAGATCTTAAGGAATTAAATGAATACTGGAGGAAAATTCTCAAGCAACAAGCTTTAATAAGGTATATTAATTTATTGAATGCAAAAGTAAATAAAAAGTCTAAAAAAAGATTGAGAGAAGAAGCACAAAAATCTGTTTTGAAAAGTTTTAAATCTGTTTTTAGTCGAATGCTTAAATTGAGTACAGATGATATATTATTTGGGTATTTAAATTCTATTATAAAAGTGTATGATCCACATACTGTTTATTTTTCTCCTAAGCAAAAAAAAGATTTTGATATTAAAATGTCAGGTAGGCTTGAAGGTATAGGTGCTTTATTAAGTGAAGAGGATGGATTTGTGAAAGTAGTAAGAATCATACCAGGTGGACCTTCATGGTTTCAGAAACAGTTGGGACCAGCAGATCTGATTTTAAAAGTTGGACAAGGGGATGAAGAGCCCGTAGATATTATTGGTATGCCACTTAGAGATGCTGTAGAGCTTATACGTGGAAAGAAGGGTTCTATTGTTCGTTTGACTGTAAAAAAACCAGATGGTCGGATTCTGATTATTTCTATTGAGCGTGATGTTGTGTTAATTGAGGAGACTTTTGCTAAATCAGCAGTTTTTATAAATGAAAAATTGAATAAAACTTTTGGTTATCTTCTTTTACCAGGCTTTTACAATGATTTTTCTAATAAAGATGGAAGAAATTCCTCAGAGGATATAAAAAAAGAGATACAAAAACTTAAATTAAAAAAAGTAGATGGAATAGTACTTGATCTAAGGAATAATGGTGGTGGGTCTCTGGAGGATGCAATTCGTATCTCGGGTCTTTTTATTGAACATGGACCAATTCTTCAAATTAAAGAAAGAGAGAACCAGATTCAATCTATTAATGATCCTGATCCAGAAATCAGTTACAAAGGCCCGATTGTTGTGTTAATTAATTCTCTAAGTGCTTCTGCTTCTGAAATTCTTGCAGGTGCTCTTCAAGATTATGAAAGGGCAATTGTTGTGGGCGGGGCTCATTCTTTTGGTAAAGGTAGTGTTCAGATTGTGATTCCCCTTGATAAAATGGTTCCTGATAGTTCTTTTGATGTTGGTAATTTAGGTGCTTTGGAGTTTACAATTAGAAAATTTTACCGTATAACAGGCATATCAAATCAATATAAGGGTGTAATCCCTGATATTATTTTACCGGATTTCTATAATTATCTTGAAATTGGGGAAAGATATCTTGATCATGCTCTAAAATGGGACAGAATAGCTCCTGTGAGTTATAAAAAATGGGATAAAAATGGTATAGATATTAAGATTATTGCTGAGAAAAGTAAATGTCGTGTAAAAAACAGCAAATATTTTAAACATATGGAAAATTATATTAAAGGGCTTAAATCAATAAGTAATAAAACCAGGCAGAGCCTAAAATTGGAAAATGTTTTAAAGCAGAACAGAAAATTAAAGCAGGAATTGGATAAGGTAAAGGTGCCTGGTGTGGGATTATTAAATTTTAAAATTATATCTTCTCAAAAAACAGGAAGCAATTCATCAAAATTGTCAAAGATTTCTGATCAAAGAGAGAGAGAGTGGTTTAAGCTTCTTGGAGAGGATTTATTTCTTGAAGAAGCATTAAATGTATTAAATGATATGATAGATATGCAAAGAGCTAATTAATTTCTATTTTTTAGACTTGAAATAAGTACAAAAATGAAAAAAGGTGCTCCAATTAAAGATGTGATTATTCCAACTGGAATTTCAATTGGAGGTATAAGGATTCTGGCAAGAAAGTCTGTAAATGCAAGTAGCAATCCTCCCATTATTATTGTTGCAATTATAATGGATTTAAAATTCTTTTTAAATAATATTCTTGAAATATGAGGAACTATTAAACCTATAAATCCTATGGGACCAACAAATGAGATTAAAATGCCCAGGACAAATGATATAATTATAAAAATAATTATTCTGAATTTTTTTATGTTCAGCCCTTTTGAATAAGCAAACTCATCTCCTGCTGATGATATAATTAATTCATTTTTAAGAAAAAAGGTAATTGTAATAAAGAAAAAATATAAAGGTAACAAGAATAATATCTCTTTATATCCAACAGGAGTAATCCCTCCAATAAGCCATCTAATAATTGAGATGGTTTGAGTAAAATCAACAAGGTATTGAATAATGACAATCAGAGATGAAAAGAAAAAATTAATAGCAACTCCTGACATCAGTAGAGTGTAAATAGAAAAACTTTTCACGGTTTTAGCAATACTAAGAATTAGGAGAATTGCAATCAATGCACCTAAAAATCCATAAATATAAACTCCATTTAAACCAAGAAAAGATATTGATAGGTTCAATTTAATTGCAATGACAACTCCCAATGCTGCACCGGATGATACACCAAGAGTGTATGGTGTTGCTAAGCTATTTTTAAATATATTTTGAAATATCATACCTCCAAGTGCAAGAGAGGAACCTGCAATAAATCCGAGAATTGTTCTTGGGACTCTTAATTGCCAGAATATAAAACTTGTCTGTTTGTTATTGAACAAACTATTAAAGTCTATTTTTATCACACCCACAAATGGAATTAGCAATAGAATGATTGCTCCAATCCCACAAATTAAAACATATTTTTTATTCATTTAAATATATAATTTCTCTGTTTTTTAAAATTAATTGTTCGTAATTGACATTATAGGTTTGTTTAAAGATATCTTTGTTAAATAGTTTATTCCCTGAATATATTATTTCTCCTCTTTTTAAGGCTACAATCTTATGAACTATGGGGAAGAGAATTTCAATGTTGTGAGATACTATGATCAAAGTTTTCCCATTGTTTTTAAGTTTGGTTAAAATTTTTTTTAGACTTGAAATAGCTTCAGGGTCAAGAAATGTAAAGGGCTCATCAAATAATATTATTGAAACATCTTGAATAAACGTTGATGCAAGCATTACTTTCTTTCTTTCTCCACCACTTAAAGTATTTATATCTCTATTTACAAATTCATGAAGTTCAAATTGGTCTACAGTATTTTGAAATATTGTAAGATCATTTTTTGAATAATCTTTAAAAAATGAAGTGTAAGGGTATCTACCAGATAAAAGTATCTCTTTTACACACAATGGTAGAGAAAATTCTTCAAATTGTGGTAAATATGAAATTTTTTTTGCAATTTCTTTTTTTGAATTTCTCTTTATATTTTTATTGTCTATAATAATCTCACCATTATAATCAGTGATTGCTCCCAGTAAGATTTTAAGCAAAGTTGTTTTACCAGCCCCGTTTGGTCCAAAAATAAGCCAGAAGTCACCATCTTCTATTTTTAGGTTTATATCTCTTAAAATATGGGTCTTTTTTATCTTATATGACAGGTTCTTTATTTCAATCATAGAAAAAATTATACAGTTTTTTTGCTATTTCTCCAACTCTTGGTCCTGGTATTAACAAGAAAGTCTCCTTTATGATTTTTATTCTTTCTTTTTTTACAGCAGTTATAATATCATGTTTTGACCATAGATTTAGAATCTCTTTTCTTTTTTTATCTGTATAAAAATAAGAAAATTCTATAATAAAATCTGGGTTCATATACACAATCGATTCAAGGGATATGTTTGGATATGGGATGTCTCCATTATATGCATTTATTCCACCAGAAATTTCAAGAATTTCATTTAAAAAATTGGTTTTACCAATAATGGTAATATTGGTCAATTGATCTGGGTTTCTACCAGCAATTAAAAGTGTTTTGAATTTCTTTTTTTTTAATGTTTTTAGTTTTATATTCATGAGAGCTTTTTTTATTTTTGAGGTGATCAATTTACCTTTTTCTATTTTTTTTAATTTTTCTGATATCAATCGAATTGAATTAAAAATATCGTTTAATGTTTCATGTTTTACGATTAAAAGCTCTACTTTATCTTTTAGTATTTTTATTTTATTATAATGCTCAGGGTAGAGGATTATTATATCAGGCTTTAGGTCTATTAATATCTCAAGGTTCAGGTCAAGGTAACCTCCAATTTTCCTTATCTTTTTAGCTTTTTCTGGGAAATTGCAAAATTTTGTGTTTCCAATGATGTTTTTTCCTTTTCCTAAAGAAAAGACAATCTCAGTCAAACCAGGAGCAAGAGTAACAATTCTCTGAGAAAATATTGAAACTTGCAGGATTATTATTAAAATTAGAATTTTTAGGAGCTTCATTTTTTAAATATTTTTAATTAATTTTATATCTAATGCCAATCTGGAATCGTCTTCCTGGAGATGGATACCCAATAATTTCTTCATATTCTTTGTTAAATAAATTGGTTATTTTCCCGAATATTGATAATCCTACATTTAAAGGCACAGAAATTGTTAAACTGTATGTATTAAATGAAGGGTTTTCTATTTTAGGAGGATAAGCAGTAAAATCAAAATCATCTCTTTTTCCAACATATACCATATTTGCAGCAAAAGTGAATTTTTTATGTGTATATATAATAGAAGTTGAAACAGTATGCTTTGGTTTTCTTGGAAGTTCTTCTCCTGTTTTTCTGTCTTCTGAAAGGAGAAATGTATATGCACCATATATGGATAGATTTTTAATGGGTTTAAAATTTGTACTTAATTCTATTCCATAAATATCTGCTTCTTTTATATTTCTATATTGACCAGTATAAGTTGTCCAGTCAACTGTAACCCAATCGATCATATCTTTGTATTTTGTGTTAAAGTATGTAGCACTAAAAACAAATTTGCCATAATAAAAATCAGTACCAATTTCAAATGATTCTCCTTTTTCTGGGTCAAGATCAAAATTGGATTTCCCCCATGGGTTAATTTGTTGCAAAATCAATGGGGCTTTGAAGCTTTGAGAATAAGAGGCATGGATTTTTAGTTTATTAAAAGCGAGGTAAGAAAACCCAATTTGAGGTGATATGTTAGAGTCTACATCTTTATATTTGTCATACCTAAATGATGTTGAAATCAGGAGATTGTTAAGATCAATTACTGCATTTATATAGCCTGAAAAATAGTTTGTTTTTTCAAAATCAAGGATTTTTCCATAATTGTTTTCATTTGATATACTCTGGTTTGAGTAATCAATGCCGGTATTTATCATTAATTTGTTAAAGAGAATAGTGTTAAATATCACTTCAGTTTCATAATTATTGAAATTACTCTTAAATAAGGGTGACCAGAAGTCATCTGGATCTTCAAAATCATATTTACTGTTATTGTAAGATAATTTTACATTCAGTTTTGAGTTTTTATTAAATTTATAGGTAAATGGCAAGGCAATTATATAATAATCTTGTTTGTAATTTCTATTTGGGGTTGGAATACCTGTATTAAAAGGTATACCTGAATTTGTAAAATTTCCAAAAAATCTAAGCCCTATTTCTATTGATTGATTCTTATAATTTACTTTTGTTGAAATTCCTGTGTTTTTAAAAATATCGTTTTTAATATTGTTGCTAAAGCGTTGAGAATTAATAGATAATCCAAGGTTAAAATCTTTTATTGGTTTTGAAATTGAAAAATTACTTGAATAAGAGTTGTGGTTTCCTGCTGAGGCTACAAATTTTGTGCCTTCTTTTGAATATGTATTTATATTAATAACTCCTCCCATTGCATCCGAACCATATAAATTGCTCATAGGTCCTCTAACAATTTCTATTTTATCTAATAAATCAGTGGAAAGAACAGCAAGGTTAACACCACCAATATTAGCATTGTCTCTAAGCTTTATACCATCAATAATATACAATACTTGAGTTGGTTTTGACCCCCTTATATAAGTTGATGATGTTTGTCCAAACTGACCTGTAGAAAGTGTTAAAAGTCCTGGAGTCTGATTTAAAACGAGCTTTAAATTGTCAAATTCGAATTTTTCAATATCTTCAAATTTAAAAACAGTTACACTTTGAATTGTTTTATTAAGAGCGATTTTGCCTACAACTTCAATTTCTTCTGTGAACATAGATTTTTCTTCTTCATTTTGAGTTTCTTCTGTTTTGGAAAATAGAGAAAAAACAGATAAGAAAAAAATGGAAAGAAAAAATATTTTTTTAAACATAAAAATCTCCTTAAAAATTATTTAGGAGGGAAACTCAATTTATATTACTTGCCCTCCGCAAGTAATATGAAATTTAAGGATTAATAGGTCTTCCGACTCCCGGAATCTTTAAGAAACCTTCCCATCCTTTTAATAAGGGCAGTGGCTTTTTAATTTAAAGACTGTTTCCTGATATGTGGTCAGGACCCGGTCACGGCAGCGGGGGCTGTGGGGTTTTATACCCTCTTCCCTTGAATTAAACCTTAAAAATATAATATACATAAAAAAAATTTTCATGTCAAGATAAAAAATGAAAATATCATAGAAAACAAATGGGATGTGTCCCTATTTTCCTAAAAACTTGAAAAAAAAAAGAGTTTCTTTTAAAATAAAAAGTATTATGCGAATAAAAAGTTTAAATATTTTTTATAGGAGGTTAAAATGAAATTCGTTGATATAGATGTTGAAAAGTTATTTCAGCTAATGCAGGAGCATGATATATCTGAAGTTAACCTCAGAAATGGGAAAATTTCAGTTGAGGTGAAAAGAAATAGAGGGAATGAATTTTTTGTTCCGGATTCAAATAAAAATGTAACCATTGCAAATCTGGGAACTGATGAAAAGCTATCAATTAAGGAACAAGAAGATGAGAATATCTATTTAGTTAAAGCACCATTGGTAGGTACTTTTTACAAAGCATCTGCTCCGGATTCAGATCCTTTTGTAGAAAAGGGAGACAAAGTGAAAAAGGGTGACATCTTATGTATTGTAGAAGCTATGAAAAGTATGAATGAAATTCAGTCAGATGTAAGTGGTGAAATTAAAGAGGTCTGCATGAAAAATACTGAGCTTGTAGAGTTTGGGCAGGTCTTATTTAAAATAGATACCTCTGTATAATTCCATGATATCTAAAATTCTTATAGCCAATAGGGGGGAAATTGCTGTAAGAATTATAAGAGCAGCAAAAGAGCTGGGTATGAAAACAGTTTTAGTTCATTCTACAGTCGACAAAGATTCCCTGGCTACAAAAATGGCTGACAAATCCATTTGTATAGGCCCTCCTCCAGCATTGGATAGTTATCTTTTTTATCAGAATATTCTTTCAGCAGCAATTTCTGTAAAAGCCGATGCAATTCATCCGGGTTATGGCTTTCTTGCTGAAAATCCATTTTTTGCAGAAGCTTGTAGAGCATTAAAAATAGTTTTTATTGGACCTAAATCAGATGTTATTCGTAAAATGGGAGATAAAGCAAAAGCCAAATCAATAATGGAAAAATTCGGTGTCCCAGTTGTTCCTGGTTCAAATGGTATTATTGACTCTCATGAAAAGGCATTATCAATAGTTGAGGAAATCGGATATCCTATTATTTTTAAAGCATCTGCTGGAGGTGGTGGTAAAGGAATGAGAATTGTATTCAACAGGAGTGAATTAGAGAATGCCTATAAGTTTGCATCTTCTGAGGCTCAACAGACTTTTGGAGACTCCAGTGTATATGTTGAAAAATATATTTCTGGCCCAAAACATATTGAGATCCAAATACTTGGAGATAAATATGGAAATATAGTTCACCTATTTGAAAGAGACTGTTCAATTCAAAGACGACACCAGAAATTACTTGAAGAAGCGCCTTCTCCTTCAATTGACAATAGTACCAGAGAACAAATGGGAGAAATTGCTGTAAAAGCAGCAAAATCAGTTGAATATGATTCTGCTGGAACAATTGAATTTTTATATGATATTGAGTCAAAAAAATTCTATTTTATTGAGATGAATACAAGGATACAGGTTGAACATCCAGTTTCTGAAATGATTACTGGAGTTGATTTAATTAAATATCAGATTAGGATTGCAAATGGAGAAAAGCTTGACTTAAAACAGGAAAATATCCAGAAAAATGGGCATGCTGTTGAGTGCAGAATCAATGCTGAGGATCCTTTAAAAGATTTTAGCCCTTGCCCTGGGAAAATCACTCAGCTGATCGTTCCTGGTGGACCCGGCATCCGTGTTGATTCAGGCGTATATCCAGGCTGTGAGATCCCTCCCTATTATGATTCAATGGTGGCAAAATTGATAGCCTGGGGATCTGACAGGAGGGAGGCTATTGAACGAATGAAACGTGCTCTGGAGGAATTTCATATTGATGGTTTAAAAACTACAATTTCTTTTCATATAGATATTTTAAAAAACAAAAAATTTCTTACAGGTTTATATACCACTGATTTTATAAAAGATTATTTTTACTAAAGGAGATAAATTATGTCAAAATTGTTCCCAAAATGCCCAAAATGTAATACATCTCATTTTATCTCTTTTTTAAAGCATGCACATTATGTATGTTCTAAGTGTGGTTATCTATTAAGGCTTGATGCTGCAATAAGGGTTAAAATGATTTGTGATAAAAGGAGTTTTACGCAATTTGATGAGAATATTAGAAGTCTGGATCCTCTGGAATTCCCAAAATACAGAGATAAACTGGATAAATCTATAAAGGAGACAAAATTGAATGAAGCTGTTCTAACTGGAACTTGCAGGATAAAGGGATTTCCTTCAACTATTGGAGTTATGGATCCAAGGTTTATAATGGGATCAATGGGTTCTGTTGTTGGAGAAAAAATAACAAGACTTTTAGAGTATTCTTTAGGCAATTTTCTCCCATCTGTTATTATTATTCTTTCAGGAGGAGCAAGGATGCAGGAGGGTATTCTTTCCTTAATGCAAATGGCAAAAACATCTGCTGCTGTAAAACGCCTGAATGATAACCATCTTCCTCTTTTTACTGTATTAACAGATCCCACAACCGGGGGTGTTACTGCTTCATATGCTATGCTGGGAAACGTGATAATTGCTGAACCTAATGCATTGATAGGTTTTGCAGGACCCAGGGTCATTGAGCAAACAATTGGACAGAGACTTCCACAAGGATTTCAGAGAGCTGAATTTTTATTAGAACATGGTATGCTAGATATGGTAGTACAAAGAAAACAGTTAAGATCTGTTTTAGGCACTTTATTAAAGATTCATTCTCAAAGACCATATTCATATCATTAAAGAGATGAGATTTAGTTTATATATTTATAAGCATAAGTAATAAACAAAGGGGGTTAAATGTCTCATACAGAGATTAAGAAAATTAAAGCAATAGATATTGTCAGACTTGCCAGACATACAAAAAGGCCTACAACTTTAGATTATATAGGTTTTATCATAAAAGATTTTATTGAGCTTCATGGAGATAGAAGATTCAGTGATGATAAAGCTATTGTAGGAGGCATTGGATTTTTAGAGAATATTGCAGTTACGGTTATAGGCCATCAAAAGGGTAGAAATGTTAAGGAGAATATAAGAAGAAATTTTGGGATGGCAAACCCTGAAGGGTATAGGAAAGCCTTAAGATTAATGGAGGAAGCAGAGAGATTTAGTAGGCCGATTATTAATTTTATAGATACTCCAGGTGCTTACCCTGGAATTGGAGCCGAAGAAAGGGGGCAGGCAGAGGCAATTGCATACAATCTTTATAAAATGTCAACTCTTAGGACTCCGATTATTTCAATTGTTACTGGTGAAGGAGGGTCTGGAGGTGCACTGGCAATAAGTATTGCTGACAGGATTTACATGTTATCAAATACTATTTATTCTGTTATTTCTCCTGAAGGATGTGCTTCTATCCTTTGGAAAGATGCAGGAAAAGCTGATGCTGCTGCAGAATCTTTAAAACTCACTGCAAAAGACCTCTTTTATTTTAAAATTATCGATGGTATTATAGAAGAACCTGGTAATGGTGCTCATGAAGATCATGAATCAACTGCAAAACAGATAAAAAGTACTTTAATTTCAACTCTTAACGAATTGCTCTTAATTGAGCCTTCAACCCTAATTGATCAAAGATACCAGAAATATCGGGGAATGGGAATTTTTTCAGAGTAATATTTTTATAAATATACATTGAAATCTTGACTTTTTTTGGTTTATAGATGAAAATAATATACTAAGGATATTACTTAATATGTTAAATGAAAAAGGTCTTTTAAGTGAGACTCCTACAATAAAATTATTGTTAACTGTATTTGAAGAAAATCTAACAGGATATCTCTATATAAAGAAACAAGAAATTGTTAAAGCATTGTATTTCAAAAATGGAGAATTAGTGTGGGCAAGTTCATCTTCAGATGTTGATAAGATTGAAAATATATTATTATTAAAAGGTTTGGTTAAACCTATTATTATTGAAGAGTTAAAAAGAGAAAATGAGTTAACTAAATCAGCAGGAAAATTATTACTTGAAAGGGGGATTATTACACTTGAAGAGTTTATAAAATTCACAAAAGAACAATTAGGGAATATTATAATAAGTGTGTTGAATTGGCGTGAGGGAGAATACAGATATGTAAAAGAGCCTCCACCAGACAATCAATTTAATTTAGATCTGAACATTATGAGTTTTGTGTTTAATTTTATCATTAATGATCTCGATGAAAGTATAATAATGAGGGAAATTGGTTCATTTCATACAAAGTTAGTCAGAAATTTTGATGAAATAAAAATAAAAAAATATTCTTTAAGTGATAAACAAAAAGAAATTCTATTTATTTTTGATAATGAAATTAAATTGGAAGATTTTTTGTCAAGATATTCTGAAACTAACAAGCGATCTCTATTAAAAATAGTTTATTTCTTTTTAATGGCTGAACTAATACTAAAAGATGAATTTGAATTGCCAGACATTTCAACTTTAGATGAAAAGGACAATAAAGATGATCTTGGTGAATTTAAAATTGAGATCAAGCAGGATAATTTATATGTAATCGATGGCTATAAAGAGGAGGAAGAGGATGGAAATAGTGTGGAAAAAGAGGAAGATTTTGATATTCAGAAGATGATTTCAGAAGAAGAAAAGCAAGGGAAAAGTTTCAATTTTATTATTTTGTTTATAGTAATGATATTTATTATAGGTAGTATTATTTTATATTTATTATTAAGTGAAAATAAAAAGGAAGATAAAGTAGATAATTCTAATAAAAAAGAAACAATTAATGTTGAAGATAGGAAATCTATTGTAAAAAAGGATAATAAAGGCTTTGAAATTTTAATGCAAAAAGGGGATTCTAAACAAGAAAAGTTGGATAAATCTCCGGATAAGAATAAAAAGAATATAGAAAATATAGGAGAAAATAAAACGGGAAATAATTATAAATCAAAAAGATCTGAAAGTCCTGATGCCTTGAGTTATTTTAATCAGGGAAAGTATGAAATTGCAGCAGGAATATGGAAAAAGGAGTTAAAGAAAAAAAATATAAAGTACTCTATTTTGCTTGAGTATGACATGTTAAAGGGATCTGTATTTAATGCTTACAAGAAAACAAAAGATAAAAACAGATTTTTTATTATAACTAAGGAGAAGAATAATCGTATAGGTTTTCTTGTTATGTGGGGTATGTTTGATACAGAACAGGATGCAGCAAGAGCATTAATAGAGTTACCTGGTTTTTTCCTAAATCAAAAACCTTCAGCTAAAGTTATTGATTTAGAACAATATATTGAATAGATTTATTCAATTTAAAGTAATGAATTATTAATGAAAAAAGAGTTGAACTTAAGTATAAGGGAGGTTGCTTCTTTGTTGCAAATTCCGGTTGTAAAGGTGCAACGCTGGGTTTATCAAGGGCAAATTCCCTGTAAATTTAAGGGAAACACTTATTATTTTAAGGAAAAGGATATTTTAAAATGGGCTAAATCGCATGGTATGATTATCTCCAGAGGTGTTGAAGGCGAAAAGAATATAGTAAGTGAAAATGATTGTACATTAAAAAAGGGTATTGAAAATGGGGGAGTTTTTTTTGATCATAAAGGAGATGATATCTATAGTGTTATTGAAAATGCAATAGAAAAAATTGATTTTCCAGAAAAATTAGATAAAAGCCTCATACTAAATGAACTTATAAGCAGAGAAGAAATAGCCTCTACAGGTATTGGTAAAGGAGTGGCAATTCCTCATACAAGAAGAGAGTTAGGTTTAAAATGTAAACATTTTATGGTCCCGGTTTTTTTTTTAAAAAATAGAGTTGATTTTAATTCTATAGATAATCAACCTGTTTTTGTATTATTTTTTATGTTTAGCCCATCAGCTAAAGCTCATTTGAAACTTCTCTCTAGATTGAGTTATTTGTTAAGAGATAAAGCATTTTTAGATAACCTTAGAAATTGCAGGAACAAGGGAGAATTAATTTCCTTGATTGATAAAAATGAAAAAAGGTTTAAAAGTGATTAAAGGGTTAACAAACAATTTAGATTGAAATAAATAGAGATTGAGTGAAAGAACTGAAATTAATTATTAAAACAACATTAAAAAATCTTGATTACAGAGCACAATTAATTATAATTGGCATAGTAGTCGGAGTATTTAGCGGATTTGCTTCTGTGAGCCTTAATTTTGGACTCAAAAAAGTATCTAATTTCTTTATAAAATTTCATGGTAATTTCTATTTTATTTTATTTCCTGCTATGGGTATATTGATAACAGTATTATTTTTGAAATATGTAATCAGAGATTTTGAAGGGCATGGTGTTCCTGAAGTCATTCATAGCGTAAGTATGAAAGGTGGTTTTCTCAAAAAGCGTTCTTCTGTATCAAAATTGATAGGAAGTCTATTAACCATATCAAGTGGAGGTTCTGCAGGGCCTGAATCCCCTGTTATAATAAGCGGTGCAGCAATTGGTTCAAATGTAGCAAAATATTTGAAAACTAATGACAAAATAAGGATAGCTGCTGCTGGCTCTGGTGCTGCTGGTGCTATTGCAGCAATTTTTAATGCTCCAATAGCAGGGATTATTTTTACAATGGAGGTTATACTTGGAGAATGGTCCACATTAAATATGCTTCCAGTTGCAATATCTTCTGTTACTGCAACTATAATAAGCCGTATGTTAAGTGGGAATCAAATACCTTTTAAACACCATTTAATAAATGTAAGCATTAATGATATCTTTGCTGCTGCGGGCTTTTCAGTTTTTTTGGCAGCTTTTGCTCTATTTTTTGTGAGAGCTCTAAAATGGATTAAGCTTCTTTTTGAAAAAAGTATAAAAAGTATTATTTTTAGAGCTATTTTGGGAGGGGGATTAGTTGGAGTAATAATAATTTTTTTCCCTGTTGTAAAGGGCGAGGGTTATGAAGTGGTACGAACTTTAATATCAGGAGAATTTTCAAATACAATATTGATTATATTTGTGTTAATTGTAATGAAGATTCTTGCAACCAGTTTTACGTTGGGTTCAGGAGGTGCTGGCGGAGTTTTTGCACCATGTCTTGTTATTGGGAGTCTTTCAGGGTATTTTTATTTTCAATTATTAAGTGCAATTTTTCCACAGGTTCAATTTTCTGGATCAACTCTATTTGCATTGAGTGGGATGGCAGGAATTTTGAGTAGTACGTTGCAGGCTCCTTTAACGGGAATATTTTTAATTGTTGAGATAACTGGTGGCTATGATGTGATTTTACCTTTACTTCTTGTTTCGTTTCTTACATTAACAATAACAAAGCTTATTGAAAAACATTCTATATATCAATATGATCTTGCTGAAAAGGGTTTATTGTTAAGACCCAGGACAGATGGACGCATATTGTCTGATATAAATGCAGAGGAATTGCTTGAGAAAGATTTGATTACTGTAGATTCGGAGATGTTATTAAAAGATTTAATTCCTTTGATAAAAGAATCCCACAGAAATTATTTTGCTGTGGAGGATAAAAAAACTGGTAAATTTCTTGGGATGGTAAATTTCAATGATATAAAATCTTATATATTTAGTTCTGATCTTATAAAATCAATTATAGTTGAAGAAGTTATGGAAACAGATTTTCCACGAATTTCGATTAAAGATAATGTTGTAAATATATTGAATAAATTTGATCAATCAAGAGCATGGAGCCTTCCAGTTGTTGAAGATGATAAATTTCTGGGTCTGATTTCAAAATCCACTATTCTTGATCATTACAGAAAAGAGTTAAAAGCTCAGACTGAATATTAACATTTTTATTAATGAATAGAAGGTAAAATTGACAAAATTTCCATATGTTACTATAATATTGCTTCTTTGCCGGAGTGGCGGAATTGGCAGACGCATCAGACTCAAAATCTGACGAGAAATTGTTCTCGTGAGGGTTCGATTCCCTCCTCCGGCATATATAAGTTTTCTGAAATTTATTTTGTTTCCAAAATATTATTGATTTTTAATAGATTATGTTATATGCTAATTTTTATTTAATATATAACAATAAATCTAAAAAAATTATAAGAGTTATGATGAAAATGAAAAGATTAACTTTTAAAAAAGGCATTCATCCAAAAGAATTTAAGCAAATCACTGAAAATTTAGAGATTAAAGAGGTTCCTGTACCTCCAAAGATTATAATTCCAATAAGACAACACATTGGTGCACCTTTAAACCCGGTTGTTAAAAAAGGTGATAGGGTAAAAACTGGACAGATAATCGCAGATTCTGAGGCTTTTGTATCTGCACCCGTTCACTCAAGTTGTACAGGAATTGTAAAAAATATTGGAGATTACCCAACTCCTCTCTCTCCTTCAGATACATGTATTGAAATTGAAACTGAAGAAAAAGAGGAATTTGATTTTGATCTTAATTCCAATATTGATTATAAATCGTTATCAAAACAGGAGATACTTAAATTAATTAGAAGAGCTGGAATTGTTGGAATGGGAGGAGCAGCATTTCCTGCTGCTGTAAAATTTACCCCTCCTAAAGATATTCACATTGATACAGTTATTTTAAATGGGTGTGAATGTGAACCTTATCTTACATCTGATTATAGAACAATGCTTGAATTCCCTGAAAAGATATTAGAAGGGCTAAAAATTATAATGAGAGCTGCTGAAGCAGAGAGAGGAATTATTGGAATTGAAGATAATAAACCTGATGCTATTGAAAAGATGTCTCAGTTGGCTGATAATGAATCTAAAATCAATGTTCAAGCTGTAAAAACAAAGTATCCTCAAGGAGCTGAGAAGATGCTTGTCAGTGCTCTTACTGGAAGAAAGATTCCTCCAGGTGCCCTTCCTTTCAGTATAGGTGTTGTTGTCTCAAATGTTGGCACTGCTGCAGCTATTTATGATGCAGTTGTAAAGAATATACCTTTGTATAAAAGAGTACTCACCATAACTGGTGAGGTTTTGGAAAATCCAGCTAACCTTTTAGTTAGAGTTGGAACACCCTTTTCATTTCTCTTTGACTATATCGGTGGGTTTTCAGATGAAGTAACAAAATTAATACTTGGTGGTCCAATGATGGGCATAGCTCAGTTCACACCTGATGTGGGTATTACAAAAGCAACATCCGGGATACTTGTCATGGGAAAGAGAAGGGTGGGTAAGGAATTTAATTGCATAAATTGTGCAGAATGCGTTAATCATTGCCCAATGTTTCTCGTTCCTACAAAGATTGTAAGATTTGCTAAAAGTGAGATTTGGGATAAAGCAGAAGATTATGGTGCTATGAATTGTATAGAATGTGGATCATGTTCCTACATGTGTCCTTCCAATATACCCCTTGTTCATTGGATAAGAGTAGCAAAAAGCAAAATAACTGAAATAAAAAAATCTTCGGGGAAATAAATATGGAAAATAAATTTAATCTAATACTTGAATCATCTCCTCATTTTAAAACAAAAAGAAGCACTCCACAGATAATGTATGTTGTTATTTTGTTGCTTCTACCTATGTGTATTGCAGGGGTCTATTTTTTTGGATGGGCAGCGTTGATAAGAATTTTATTAAGCCTTGTAACTGCTTTACTAACAGAATTTATCTTTTTAAAACTGAGAAAAAAAGATATATCCCCCGTTTTTGATGGTTCGGCTGCAGTAACAGGCATTCTTCTCGCATTGACTCTTCCTCCTACATTGCCTTTATCAGATGTAGTTATAGGCTCAGTAGTTGCTATTTCTATAGGGAAACAATTATTTGGAGGACTTGGATATAATATATTTAATCCTGCTCTTGTTGGAAGAGCATTCTTGCAGGCGGCATTTCCTGTTGATATGACGACATGGGTAAAACCTTTTTATTTTAATTTGGATTCTATAACTAGTGCAACTCCTTTGGGAGGATTTAAGATTGATGGTGTGTCAACAGCTCTCAATAAACTGACTTTGGGAAATACTGGCGGTTGTATTGGTGAGACATCAGCAATATTGATTATAATAGCTGGAATTATTTTGGTTTTATTAAAAATGGCTGATTGGAAAATCCCTGTAAGTATTATAATAACTGTATCTGTTTTTGCTGGGATCTTACATCTGCTTGATCCTGTAAAATATCAGGATCCTCTATTTTATCTTTTTTCAGGAGGATTGATGTTGGGTGCTTTTTTTATGGCTACAGATATGGTGAGTTCTCCAATTACTCCGTTTGGAAGTATAATATTTGGGGTTGGAATCGGCATTGTCGTTATGGTAATTAGAGTGTTTGGTGGTTTGCCTGAAGGTATGATGTATTCGATATTATTTATGAATTGTTTTGTGCCTCTTTTAAATAGATATACAAAACCTAAGATCTTTGGCGAGGTATAAGATGAAGATGAGTGAAACTTTAAGAATGGTTATTGTTCTTACATCAATTTCAATTATATCCGGCGCTTCTCTTGCGGTTGTTGATTCTGTAACAAAAACAAGGGTTAATCTTAATAAACAAAGTGCTTTGAGCAATGGCTTAAAAAGATTGATGCCAGAGGCAGGTAATTTTAAGAAAGAAGATATAAATAATAATGGAAAGATAATTGCAGTATATAGGGCAGTTAAAGGTGATACTCTTGTAGGATGGGGATTTCATCTTAAGGGGCCTGGATTTTCGGATAAAATTGAAATTATTGCTGCAGTAAATCCCAAAATAACCAGATTACTTGGATTTGAGGTTTTGGAGCAGAAAGAAACCCCAGGTTTGGGTGATAATATAAAAAAAGAAGGTTTTCGCAAACAATTTAAAGGGCTTTCTATTAACAGAAAAATTGAGTTTGTAAAAAACAGAACTCCTGAAAAAGGTAGTAATAAAATACAAGCATTGGCAGCTGCAACATATTCAACTAGATATCTATTGGATATAATAAACGATAATATTAAGAAAATAAGGCATATAATAGGGGGTGAAAAGTGAAAAAGGTCACTCCTGCATATGAATTTTCAAAGGGAATATGGAAAGAAAATCCTATTCTGGTTCAACTTCTGGGCATGTGTCCAACACTTGCTGTTACAAGCACTGTAATAAATGGAGTGGCAATGGCTCTTGCAACTTCATTTGTCTTGGTAATGTCTTCTCTAATAATTTCCTCATTACGGAAAATTATTCCGTCCTCTGTAAGAATTGCTTCTTTTATTGTAATTATTGCAACTTTTGTTACTCTTGTAGATAGTTTTTTAAAAGCCTATTTTTATGATATATCAAAAGCTCTTGGTCCATTTATCCCATTAATTATTGTTAATTGTCTTATTTTAGGAAGACAGGAGGCTTTTGCTTCCAAGAATACAGTAAAAATGTCTGTGCTTGATGCTTTTGGTATGGGAGTGGGTTTTTTCCTATCTCTTTTAGTTCTTTCAACTGTAAGAGAAATTCTAGGTTTTGGTACATGGTTTGGAATTCAAGTAATGCCTGATTTGTTTAACCCCTGGATGGTTATGATAATGGCTCCTGGAGCTTTTCTTACTCTTGGTATTATGCTTGGTGCTTATGGGATTTTTAAAGGAAAGAAATCAAAAGGAGTATAAATAAATGGAATTGATATTATTGTTTATTTCTTTTGTAATTGTAAACAATTTTGTTTTAAGCCAGTTCCTTGGTATTTGTCCATTTCTTGGGGTATCTCAAAGGATAGATGCTGCTTTTTCAATGGGACTTGCAGTTACTTTTGTAATGTCAATAACTGCTGCTGTAAGTTGGGCTGTTAATAACCTTATATTGAAAAAATTTGGGCTTGAAATTTTGGAATATGTTGTGTTTATTCTTGTTATTGCTTCATTGGTCCAGCTTGTAGAGATGTTTGTGAAGAAGGTTAGTCCTCCGCTTTATAGAGCTTTGGGAATTTACCTTCCTTTAATTACTACAAATTGTGCTATATTGGGTCTTGCTTTACTTATTTCATTAAAAGAATACAACTTTTTACAGGGTTTAGTAATGGGATTTGGTGGAGGTGTTGGATTTACTCTTGCTCTTGTTTTAATGGCTGGTATAAGGGAGGAATTAGAAGCAGCTGATATTCCAGAGCCAATGAAAGGTGCGGGAATAACCTTAATTGTTTCCGGGATTATGGCTTTAAGTTTTTCAGGATTTGCAGGTTTAATTAAGTAGGGTATAAAATGAGTAGTTTAATTATTTCAATTTTAACGATGGGAGTTATAGCTGCATTTTTTGCATATGGTTTGTCAATCGCACAGAAAAAATTTAAGGTTGAAGAGGATCCAAAGATCGATGAGGTGGAAGAGGTATTACCTGGTGCAAATTGTGGAGGATGTGGTTTCCCTGGTTGCAGGGCGCTGGCTGAATCTATAGTAGCTGGGGAATCTAAACCTAATAGTTGTCCTGTTGGTGGTTCAGAAACAGCAAATGCAATCGGAAAAATACTTGGTGTTGAGATAGAAGAAAACGAAAGAAAAGTAGCTGTTTTAATGTGCAGGGGAACTGAAGAGGCAGCCAGGATAAAAGCATATTACAAAGGAATTGAAACATGTTATGCAGCTACAATTGTTCAAAAGGGAAATAAGTCTTGTTCTTATGGTTGTTTGGGTTATGGAGATTGTGTTTTAGTTTGTAATTTTGATGCAATTAGAATAGGTAATGAAGGCATTCCTATTGTAGATAGAGAAAAATGCACAGGATGCGGTATGTGCATTAAAGCTTGTCCCAAAAATTTACTCGAGCTCCATCCAATTTCAAGAAAGTTCTTTGTTTTCTGTAAATCTCTTGATAATGGGAAGACTTCTAGAGCTAATTGTAAAAATGCCTGTATTGGTTGTAAAATCTGCATAAAAGGTGCTAATAATGAAGAGATTGTTGTTGAAAATAACCTTTCTAAAATAAATGATGTTGAAATCATAAATAATGAAGAAGCAATGAAATGGGTTGGCAAGTGTCCTACAAAAGCAATAGGCTTTTTGGAGTAAATCTTTTTTGAGTGGATAGTTATAGTTTTTCTGCCATATCTTCTTTTAAAACATGTCCAAAGTCATTTGAGTACAAATATATAAAAAAGATTCAAGAGGCTTTTTTTTCAATAGAATCATATATGGGGATCTCTGTGCATGAAACTTTAAAATGGGCATATGAACAAAAGCAAAAAAATATTGAATTACAAACAGATGACATTAATAATCAATATAAATATTTTTGGGATAAAGGGTCCCTTTTAAAAGTAAAAGTAATTAAAATAAATAATAGTATTGAAGATTATTTTAATCAAGGACTTGAATTATTAACATCTTATTTTCAAAGAGTTTTCTGTTCTGATAAAAGTGAGTCTTTATATTTAGAACATAAATTTGAATTTTTTTTGGATAAACATATTAAATATAGAGGGGTTATTGATAGGGTCTCAAAAACTCAAGATAAAGTTATTAGAATAACTGATTTTAAAACAGGCAAGATATCTCATCCTTTGAAAACTCTTCAACTTCCATCTTATGCTTTATATATTTTTGAGAATAATTTAGATACTAAAATTGAGTTGTCTTTTGAAGATCTAAAAAAGAAAAGGGAGATCATAGTTCCTTTTTGTAGAGAAGATGGGAAAGAAATAAGGTCAAATCTAATAGAAGAAATTACACACATAAAGGATACAAATGATTTTAAAACACACCCTTCTATTTTGTGTATGTGGTGTGGTTACAATAAAATATGTGAAAATCCACATGATTCAGTTAAGAGTACTTTAGAGAACAAAAATTTTTTTAGTTTAGAAGATGAATATGAAAAATGTTGTCCGAAGTGTGGTGAAGTGTTGGTGAAAAGAGAGGGAAAATTTGGAAAATTTATTGGATGTAAAAATTATCCTGAATGCAAATATACACGAAAAGAATGGTAGCATAAAAAATTTCTCGCTATTTTGATCGAGTCTAATAGCTAAGTATATTAAAGAGATAGAGAGAAACAAGTAAATTATTACAAGTAAGCTGAGTTGACTTGTAAGGTAATATTTATTATACTAATTGTTAAAATCTAATACAATACTACATCTATATAGTTAGGAGGATATAATGCGTAATGTTTTGATTATGGGCGCAGCTGGAAGAGACTTTCATAATTTTAATACATTTATGAGAGGAAAAAGAGAAATAAATGTGGTTGCCTTTACAGCTACACAAATTCCAGGTATTGATGATAAAAAATACCCAAAAGAACTAGCTGGAGAGGATCAGTATCCTGATGGAATTAAAATTTTTCCTGAATCAGAACTTGAAGATTTAATTAAAAAATTTAATGTTCAGGATGTATACTTTTCATATAGTGACGTTCCTTACAATTATGTGATGAGTAAAGCTGCTAGTGTAAATAAAGTAGGGGCGAATTTTATAATGTTAGGCCCAAATGAAACGATGATTAAGAGCAAAAAACCTGTTGTTTCAGTTTGTGCTGTAAGAACAGGGTGTGGAAAAAGCCAGACATCAAGAAAAGTAGCTAAAATTTTGCAGAAAATGGGATATAAGGTTGCTGCCATAAGGCATCCTATGCCTTATGGAGATTTAGTTAAACAAAAGGTTCAAAGATATGCATCTTTGGAAGATCTGAATAAAAATAAGTGCACTATTGAAGAAATGGAAGAATATGAACCTCATATTGTTAATGATATTATAGTATATGCAGGTGTTGATTATGAAGCTATATTGAGAGAAGCCGAAAAAGAGGCGGATATTATTTTATGGGATGGCGGTAACAATGATTTTCCGTTTATAAGGTCAGACCTTGAGATTGTTGTTGTAGATCCTTTCAGAGCAGGTCATGAGATCTCTTATTATCCTGGAGAAGTGAATTTTAGGAGAGCAGATGTTATTGTTATAAATAAAATAGATACTGCAGACCTGGAAAATATTTTGAAGATAAGAGAAAATATAAGAAAATATAATCCTGAAGCTGTTGTTATTGATGCTGCTTCTCCGGTTTTTGTGGATAAGCCTGATGAAATCAGGGGTAAAAGAGTACTTGTTGTTGAGGATGGTCCAACACTTACACATGGTGGAATGAAAGTTGGTGCAGGAGTAATGGCTGCTTTTAAATATGGTGCAAAGGAACTTGTTGATCCAAGGTCATGTGCAACTGGTGAGATTGCAGAGACCTTTAAGAAATACACAGAAATTGGAACATTACTTCCAGCAATGGGATATGATAAACAACAGATAAAAGATCTTGAAAATACCATTAATAGTGTTGATTGTGATACTGTTATTATTGGAACACCAATTAACCTGAATAGGATTATAAATATAAATAAACAAGCAGTAAGAGTTACTTATGAACTTGATGAAATTGGAACACCAACATTAAAGGAAGTCTTAAACAAAAAGTTTGGAAAATAAGATTAGGAGGAAAAGTTTATTCTTTTTAAGAAAAAAATAACTTTAAAATGAGAAATAATTTGGTTTTTGAGTTTAAAAAAGGAATTATCAAACTGCAGCAGAAAAAAAACCAAGGAGATAAAAGTGGAAGTAAATCTTAATATTGATAATAAAGATATTGTGCTTATCAAAGATCGTTTAGAGGGAAAATCAACACCTGTTAAACTGGATGATTTGACTCAATATATTGCTCTTTTAAAGACTCAGGATAATAGAAAAAATAAGGTTAAGGTATACAATCCAAATTGTGAATACAAAGTTGGAGATCTTATCTGTAAGGAATATCATGGGAAACTTCCTGTTGGTTCTAAAAAGAGCATTGAACTAAATAGAGGAGTTGTTCTAAGAGTTGTTGAAACAAAGGAAAATTTTGGATTAAACCAGATTAAATTAGAGTATGATGGTACTTCAGTGTTTAGAAAATATACAGAATATTTGCACAGACAAAAAATTGATTTATTGTTACCGCATAAACAGAAAAAACCATGTGAGAAAGTCACATATTTACCTGAAGCTGATGACCCCAGAAATATTCAGGACCCACTTATAGAAAAAGATTTTATTACTTTGAAGAAGAAATTAATTGTTGCAATACGCAAAGAATCTGATATTGACGTAATAAATGATGAAGCTCTACTTGATAACAATTTAAAAAAGATCGAACATGAAATCTTTGATAAAATCAAAGCTTTTTTAAAGGAAAATAAAAGTTCAGAAACGACCGAATTTTTGGTTGAGAATTTTTTGAAAATTAAATCTGATGAAAAAGAATTCAAAGCTTATTGTTTTGCTTTAAATTATAGGATGGAAACGGATTATAAAATCGATTTTCAATTGGTAGATTTATCAGGGGAGGGAAAGTGGAATTTAATCTCAGTAATATATTATCTGAAAAAAAATTCTTTGATAAGTGAAGAAAATCCATTATTAAAAAAAATTATCCTAAAAAACAAAGTAAACATTGCTAATAGAAGAAAAAAATTTGAGGAAAGTGTATTTTGTGATGAGTCATATCGATATTTTTTAACTGAAAGAGAAATATACTCAGGTGCTTTAAGGTTAAAAACTGGAATTTACAATTTTGGAGAGTCTATTGAAATTGAAGCAATTGACATTAATACAAAAAAAACTTATACATTGTTTTATTATGTAGATGGAAATTTGATTCTTGGACTTAGAGACTTATTTGATAGTTACAAAGCATTACAGGGGATGAGTTTAACCTTTGAACAGTTAGGTAATAACAAATTTCAAATTAATGTGAGAACTAGCAAAAAGAAAACAATAGCTGATAAAATTGTTTATGATAATGAAAAAAAAGCATTCAAACCAGTTGATGAGAAAATTGCATCTCCCGTTTTTGTAAGTAAATCTATATTCCTTGAATCTGATATCTATAGTGTTTTATATAAGAGGATTGGTGAATTTAAGAAAATTGAGACATTTAATAAATTAATACATAAAGTATTTCTTGAGTTTGGAATTAAAGAGAAAAATTATGAAATTCATATATTAAAGTTATATCATATTTTGGATTTTATCTTCCCAGTTTATTTAAAAACGGTTGAAGATGTTATATTAAGTAACCCTGAATTTATACCTTCTGAGAAAATGCCCGGGGTTTTTTATCTTGATTCTGATTCTGTTATTGAGATTGAAGAAGAAGAAAAGGACAGACGTGAATTAATGGTTGAAGAAGTACTGAAAAGAAGGGAAGTAATAAAAAAAGGAAAAATAAAGGAAGAGTTAGAAAAAAAAGATGAAATTAGATTAAAAAGAGAAGAAAGACGAAGGAAAAGAGAAGAAGAGATGAGAATGAAAGAGAGAATAATGAAAGAAAGAGAAGAGAGAAGGAGTACAGAATTCAGAAAAAGAAAAGAAAATCTGGAAAGAGTTAAGTTTGAGAAACCTCGTAAAGAGTTAAGATCAAAAGAAAGTGCAATGGGCGAGAGCAAAGATTCAGGTTTAAAAAGAGAATTTAGACAAAAGGACAAGGATGAGGTGTTTAAAAAAAGAGCCATAGTCTCAGAATTAGATACTATGACACTTTCAGAGAAAGTATCTGCTAAAAGAGCTCATGCGAAGAAGATAAAGGAAAGGGTCGATTTTGAAAAACCCATAAAAACAAAAAAGATTGTAGATAAAAGGGATATTGAAGAAGCTATAGACTTGGATGAAATAAAAAAAGAGATAAAACTGGAAAAATTAAAGGAAAAGGTTTTAGATAAAAAGAGTGATAAGGTGAAAACTGAAATAAAAAAGAAGGTAGCATATAAAGATGGCAGCACTTTTGGAAGTGTGTTTGCTTCTAAACTTGATGAAATCGTTAAAAAACAGGATGATAACAAGGGAAAGAAAAAGAAAATAAAATCTAAAAAATGAAGCTTATATATTCAAAATGGATGAAAGAACTTGATTCTCAAACCATAAACAATATAGGTATTCCATCTATAGTTTTAATGGAAAACGCTTCAAGAGGTGCTGCAGATTTTTTTTCAGAAGAATATGATCTTAAAAAATACAAAAATGTCGTTATAGTAGTAGGAAAAGGTAATAATGGGGGAGATGGTATTGCTTGTGGTAGGATATTATATCAAAAAGGTTATAATATTGAATTTGTTTTACTTACATCTTATGAACGATTTAATATTGACCCTAAGATAAACTTTAATATAATAGAAAAAATAAACCTGAGTCATTCAATAATAAAAAGAGCAGATGAATTAAAGATAATCCTTCAAAAGTATAATAAGTATGATACTTTTTTAATTGATTCGATATTTGGGATTGGGATAAATAAACCTGTTAAAAAAGGATTTTATTCTGAAATTATAAATTTAATAAATGAGTCTGGTTTTAGAGTTGCTTCAATTGATATTCCTTCTGGGATATCTGATTCATTTATCCCAGAAGAAGGGATACATATCAATGCTGATATAACTGCAACTTTTCAAAATTTAAAAATACCACATATTTTTCCTGATGGAAATAAATACTGTGGGAATATAAGGATCATAGATATCGGGATTCCAAAAATATTGGTTGAGCAGAATAAATATTATATTGAGATAATTGAGCCTTCTGATTTTGGAAATTTGTTTCAAAAAAGAGAAATTGATGCACATAAAGGGAAGTATGGACATGTGCTTAATATTTCAGGTTCCATTCAAAAACCTGGTGCTGGAATATTGAGCTCTTGTGCGATTTTAAAAGCAGGTGCGGGATTATGCACTGCTGCTGTTTGTAGCGAGAATAGATTGCTTGTGGTTCAGGCTAACCCTGAAATAATGACACTTGTTTACAAAAATAATATTGAAATTCTAAAGAGATTAAAGGAGTTTGATTGTATTTTAGCAGGTTCCGGGCTTGGGGATAATGATAGCACATATGAGATTGTTTCAATGTTGATAAAAGAATCTGAAGTACCTTTAATTTTGGATGCAGATTCTATAAATGTTTTAAAAAACAGGAAAAATATACTTAAAATAAAAAAGGGTAATCCTATTATTATTACACCACATATTGGAGAGTTTTCAAGATTGACTGGTTTATCTGTTTTAGAAATAGGTAAAGATAGTATTGCTATTAGCAGAGAATTTGCTATGGAATTTAATGTTTTTGTGGTCTTAAAGTCACACAATACACTTATTGCAACACCTGAAGGTAATGTGTATGTAAATCAAACAGGTAATCCAGGTATGGCTACTGCAGGTAGCGGAGATGTTTTAGCAGGAATAATTGCAGGATTTGTCTCTCAATTTATAGATAAATATCATTTAGATGTTATTCTTAAAGCAGCAGTTTTTTTACATGGATTCTCCGGAGATATAGCTATTAGAAAAAAAGGTGAATTAAGTCTTATGGCTTCTGATATTATAAATTGTTTTTCTGATGCAATTTTAAATTTAGATGATTTTAAAAGTCAATTCGAATTCTCCTGATAGAACTTTTGAAATAGGAGAAAAAATCGGGCAACTCTTAAGAGGTGATGAAGTAATTTTTCTTTGCGGAGATTTGGGTGCGGGTAAAACTCTATTTACAAAGGGTATTGCTTCTTCATTGGGGATAAATCCAGATAATGTTGTGAGTCCTAGTTTTGTTATAATGAATCAATTTAAGGGTGATTTACATAGCCTTTCACATTTTGATTTATACAGATTGGGAGAAAATCTGGAGAACAATATTCCTGAAATTGATGAACATATTAATGAAAATATAATTGTTGTTGAATGGGCACAATATTTGAATCCTTCATATTTTAGATTAAAGAATTCAATTGATATTAAATTTAGAGTTAGAGACAATTATATAAGAATCATAAAAATTAAAACAAGCCTTGATTATATAACTTTTGATTTTATTCAGGAAATCCCTTAGAGAGCTGCAAAAGTGGCGCGGTTGCGTCCATCTTTTTTTGATCTGTAAAGTGCGGTGTCTCCAGCATTTATAAGTGTTGCTGAATCAGTATCCTTTATTGGTATTGTGGTTGAATATCCCAGACTGATCGTAACATATTCTGAAACTTTAGATGCTTTATGAACAATAGATATGTCCTCTACATTTTTACGCAACTTTTCTGCCACATCAGTTGCACCTTTCGAGGAAGTTTCAGATAAAACAACAATAAATTCTTCCCCTCCATATCTGGCAATAAGATCTCCTGGACGATTTATTGTATGCTCAAGCACATTAGCTACCTTTTTAAGACATTCATCACCAGCCTGATGACCATAGGTGTCATTATATAACTTAAAAAAATCAATATCTATCAAAATAACAGAAATTGATCTGTTATTACGTACAGATCGCCTCCATTCGAGTTCATAAAACTCAAAAAATTTACGGCGATTAGAGATTCCAGTTAAAAAATCATTCCTGGCAAGCTGCTCCAATTTTTTAATTGCCTCTGCAAGTTGGTTGTTTGTATACTCAAGTTGATCTTTTTGTTTTGATATTTTGTTTTCAGCCTCTTTTATACTGGAAATATCAGATTCAATAGCAACTAAATTAGTTAACTTTCCATTATTATCAAAGATTGGTGTGAGAGAGGTCTGTGTCCATATTTTTTCACCTGATGATTTTATATAAAAAGACTCATAATTAATTGTTATATTTTCCTTTATACATTTATTAATGATATCTTTAATGTGTGGATTTGAACTGGAATCAATAATACTTTTCCCTCTTTCTTTAATTAATTGCTCAAATGTAACCTCATACATTCGTGTAAAACCTTCATTAACCCATTCAAAGTTTCCCTCTGCATCAGTAATTAAAACTGCATTATCTGTTTCTCTTGCAACAATGGATAATTTTTTTAGCTCTGCTGTTTGTGCTATAATTTTGACAGTTCTCTCTTTAACAGTTTTTTCTAAGTACTGCTTTGCTACTATTAATCGTCTTGAATTAAACCTAATTCCAATAAAAATCATAACAAGGATAAAAAATATTGATAGGCTTTGAAACCACCAGGTTTTCCAGAATGGGGGAGTAATTGTTATTTTTAAAGAAGTCCCTTCTTCATTCCATACTCCGTCATTATTGGATGCTTTAACTCTAAACACGTATTTTCCAGGATCCAGGTTTGTGTAGGAAGCAAAACGTTTGTTTGCATCTGTATAAAGCCAATCCTTATTAAAACCTTCCATAATATATGCATATTTATTCTTCTCAGGAAAAACGTAATGCAATGCAGCAAACTCAAAAGATAACATGTTGTCTTTATAGGTGACTTCAATTTCTCGGGTTTCTGAGATGGATCTTGTAAGGATAGATCTTCCATTTTTCATTTTTCCAATTGGAACAGATTTATTAAATATCTGTAAATCAGTAATTACAACTTGAGGAATATGCAGATTATCCTTAATGGTTTCTGGATAAAATCTGTTAAACCCATTGACTCCACCGAAAAACAGCTCGCCTTTAGGGCTTTTATAACGGGATCCTCCGTTGAATTCATTGCTCTGCAGCCCATCGCTGGCATCATAATTTCTAAAAGTCTCTGCTTGAGGATTGAATTTGGAGAGGCCACAGTTGCTGCTTATCCAGAGATTTTCTTCATCATCTTCCAGAATTCCATAAATCACATTACCCGCCAGTCCTTCAGACTCCGTATAATTGGAAAAAGTCTCTCTTTGAGAGTCGAGTCTTATGAGCCCTTCACCGTTGGAACCAATCCAGAGTATTCCAGATCGATCTTTACAAAGCGTTGTTATGTAATCACTACTCAAACTTTTTGGATCATCAGGGTCAAAACGGTAATGGAAAAACTGGCTTTTCCCAGGATCAAATTTATTCAGGCCGCCTCCAAATGTGGCTATCCACAGGGAACCGGAATCACTCTTTAGAATTGACCAGGCTCTATCATTGCTCAAGCTGTTTGGATCACTGGGATCGTGCCTGTAACGTGTGAATATTCTTTTTCCGGTTTCGAATTTATTGAGTCCTCCTCCATCAGTGCCAATCCAGAGAACTCCCGGTGATCCTTCATAAATGACTCTGATTCTATCATCGCTTAAAGTGTTCGGGTCTGTGGGAGAATGTCGATAGCTGGTGAATTTTCCATTATTCGGGTCGAATCTGTTCAAGCCCCCACCATAGGTCCCAATCCAGAAGACACCTGAGAAGTCTTTGACTATTGAAAAAACCCTGTCATTACTCAAACTTGCGGGGTCTTTGAGATTATGACGATAACGAATGAATTGGTCTTTTCCCTGGTCATACTTATTGAGTCCTCCTCCGTCAGTGCCAACCCAGAGAGTGCCTGATTGGTCTTCATAAAATGACCTGACAAACATGTGGCTCAAGCTGTTAGGATTTTTAGGATCATGGGTGAAAAGTTTAAATCTCTTCGTTTTCCTGTCAGATTTGCAGATACCACCGCCATAAGTCCCTACCCAGATCACTCCTGATCGATCTTCGCATATAGAGTAAATTCTGTCACTGCTCAAGCTATAGGGATTATGTGGGTCAGCTTTATGACAAATGAACTCTCCTTTTTCCCTCTCAAATCGATTCAGTCCACCTTTGTTTGTCCCAATCCAGAGTATGCCAAAGCGATCTTGATAAACGACACGAATCCAATCATCACTCAAACTTTTAGAGTCATTGGCAATATGTTTGTACTGCATAAAATTTCCGGTTCTTGGATCAAAACGGTTAAGGCCTCTATCGGTTCCAACCCATAGCAGGCCCAACGAGTCTTCACAGATAGAATTTATGCTATTATGGCTTAAACTCTTTGTATCTTTCGGGTCAGACTGAAGTCTGAACCAGGTCTCCTCTTTCTGGTTAAATCTATTCAATCCATTGTCAGTTCCGATCCAGAGATTACCAGAGGTATCTTCTAAAATAGATCGTATATGATTATTGCTTAAGCTTTGAGGGTTTTCTGAGTCAAACTGATACCTTTTGAAGGATTCATTTTTGCGCTCGAATTTATTCAATCCATTATCTGTGCCAATCCAGAGGGATCCGGATTTATCTTCAAAAATGGTAAAGATTTTATTGTTGCTCAGACTATTTGGTTTTTCAGAATCATGAAGATAACGGGTAAATATCTCTTTTTCTCTATTGAATCTGTTTAAGCCGCTATCCGTTCCGATCCAGATATTCCCTAGGTGATCCTCATAGATTGAATAAACCCAATTATTACTCAGACTCTTAGGGTTTTTTACATCAGAACTATACACAATAAAATTGTAGCCGTCATATCGATTCACTCCTGACTCGGTACCAAACCACATAAATCCTTTACTATCCTGAAGGACAGTATATATCGAGCTCTGCAAAAGCCCCTCTTGAAATGTGATGTGTTCGAATCTTATCTTATCATGCTGAGAATACATATTAAAGGTAGAAAAGTTTAATGTTATAAAAAGTAGTAACAGGAAAAATTTGAATTTGTGTCTAAAAAAAAATATATTTTCTCTCACATCAATATTTATACTATATTTTTATCTTTTTTTCAATATATTATTCCATTTCTTGTCTTGTATAATAGATAGTTTTATAAAGAAAAAAAAGATAGTGATTTATTGGGGTAATATCAAAAAGAGCTAAAATTGTTAAAAGAAAAAATTTACTCCAAAATTAAAGGTAAGTCCACTCATATCGAGTTTTTCAAAACCCTCAAAATAGGATGAGAGATCATCTTTTAAATATAAATATCTTGCTTCAAGAGATATACCAAAAGATCTTCTTATCTTGAATACAATTCCTGCTCTACCATTAAAACCTATGGAAAGTTTATCACTTTCAGCATAACCTTCACTTATTGTTTCCTCTTCAAAGTCAATGAAATCTCCCCATTGTTCATATTTCCATGCATATAAACCGCAGCCGCCACCTATGTAAGGAACAATCCTTTTCCTATGGCCAATTGGATACATTTTAAGGTTAATTTCGAATGAATTTATTCTAAGAGAAAGGTTTTGATAGATAGGGCTGCCGTCATCATATTCGTAATCCCTGTACATTGAGTACTCTTCATGTTTATAATGCCCTGTTTCAAAGGAAAGAGAAAGTTGCTTATTAGCAAAGAATTCATATTCCATTGCATAATAGGCATCACGAAAATCTTCTTTGTTAAAGGTTAGGTTCTCGATGTTCACATCCCATAGATCAGAACCTAATGATGGCATAAATAAGCCGATTTTAAAATTCAAGCTATTTTGAGCTTTTAAAGAAAAAAAACCAATTGTTATGATTAATAAAAAAATAAAAAATTTTTTTTTCATTTTTTACCTCCAAAAAAGACATGCAATTTTAATGCCAGGTTTATTTAATAAAAAACATGAAAAAGTGTCCTATTTTTAGGACATAATATAAGAAAATGTAACTTTTTTGTGACAGAATGAAAGATGCAGGCATTCTGTTTGAAGGGTAATTTTGATTAATTTTTTGAAACTTTTATAAATGGAAATATGATAATTGTGATAATGCCCATTATAATAAGTGCATAGCTTAACCCAATATATTGGGCAAAAAGTCCCATTAAAAATGAAAAAAGTGCTGAAAAGATGGATTTTAACTGTGATTCTCCTGAAAGTCCAGTTGCCATAATATGTGAAGAGATAAATTCACTTATGTATCCAATGTTAAGGGGTCTTCTTAGATTTTCATTCAGGAATGTTAAAACAAAGAAAATGATTGAAAAAATATATAGGTTAAAACCCAGAAATAATCCAGATATTATAACAAAGATTGCACCTGCTACAAAAGTAAGGTTAATGCCAGAGGGAATATTCTTGATCTTTTCTGAAAAGGGGCCTGCAGCTATTGATGCGTATGAGGTTAATATATATATAAAAAAGTAAACTAAACCTATGAGAATGGAACTTTTTTGTTTTGTGTCTAAAAAAGTAAATAATGGCAGAGCTAGAGCATAGTTTTTTAAAATAGGCTGTAAATAATCTTTTGTTCCTTTATGAAGACCACTAAAAACCGAGGAATTCATAAGTGCCTTAATTGTGAATTTATCTTTAAATATATTAATAAAATCTCTTATTGTTGATTTTAACCTTTGTTTAATCCTGAGAACAAGATTACCTTTTAATGGTTTTATTTCTCCGTCAAGAGATTTTGGATAAGAAAACATTAAAAACAGTTCTAAAATATATGGAATAATGGATGCGAGAAATACGATTTTGTAAGAACCTGTGCGAAATACGAGACACATAGCAATAATAGATGACAGAGCTGAGCCTAATTGAGAGGCGCTTCTTGTATGCCCATAATAGTGTATTTTTAAGTGTTTTATTTTTTTAATCTCAAGGTAAGATAAGATCATAGCTTTATGAGTTCCTGTGCGAAAAGCCTCACCAATAGAGAAAAAAATCATTGCAATAATATATGAGGTGAACCCGGGAACAAAGTAAAAGATAATAAAAGAGAAAATATATGAGGTAAAAGAAAAAATCATAGATTTTCTTCTTCCAAAACTATCAGCAATTATTCCGGTTGGAAGCTCAAACATATTTGTTGCTATTTCTCTAATTGAATAAAGTATTCCTATCTGTATGTAATTAATTCCCATTTCCAGGAAAAAAAGTATGAGAAAGGGTTCAAAAAAGCGAAGGTTTTTCAAAAAACCATATGCTGAAAATTTATAGAATTGAAGATTCTTTGGGATTTTTCCCATTTTACATTATAGCATATACAATGGGTATTTTTTTCGTCATTTAAAGTCTTTCTTTTTACTTTAAAAAGTGTTAGAATGTCGCTTGAATTTAAAAATGGGAGAATTTGATTATGACAAAAAAAATTATTATTCTTTTAGTAGTTACTTTTTTCTTAGTTCAGGGCATTGCTTTTAGTGCTGGGAATGAAGTACCGAAAAAAGCCTTAAAATTAGAGAAAAAGGGAGATAAAGCTCTACAAAAGAGTGAATTTGATAAAGCAATGGAGTATTATAATGAGGCATTAAAAATCTATACAGAAAACGATCAGATTCATTGTAAAATAGCGTCTGTATTTACTGCTCAAAAAAATGATATCGAAGCTGTCAATCATCTTGAAAAGGCATTGGAGATAAACCCTGAGAATCAAATGGCAGGTAAAACATTAATTCAAAAATATTTTATATTAGGTAATGAACAGTTAAGACAGAATAAGACTGATAAAGCTAATGAATATTATTTGAAATTATTGGGAGTTTCAGGTGCAGAAAATCTGGGAAAAGAGTTTTATTCAAAAGCTTTATATCAGCTGGGAGTTAATTGTTATATTATAAAAAAGTATGAGAAATCAAATGAGCATTTACTGAAATTTGTAAAAATACCCGGGATTGAGACTGATTCTGCTAAATTTTTTTCAATAGCTCATTATTTAATAGGTATGAATTTTGTTCAGCTGCAAGATCTCAAAAAATCTGATGAGTACCTATTAAAATTTTTAGAAATGAATAAAGAGGATTCATCCAGCCAATTTGTAGCAATAGCAAACTTTATTATTGGTTCAAATAATTATGAATTGTTAGAAAAAGAGGCAAAAAAGATAGAAGTGGATGCTTCAATAAAAAAAGTAAGAGATAAAAAGATAAAGATTGCTGAATTAGCAAAAGAAACAAAAGATATTGAGCCTTATCTTAAAAAGGCTATAGAGATTAAGCCAGATCTTGAGGATGCTTATAAATATTTAGGCAACTATTATATGAGATGCCAGAATAAGGAAGAAGCTTTAAAAATTTATAAGTTACTGATCGAAAAATTCCCAAATTCTCCGCAAGCATCAACTTATAAGAAGATTGTAGAGGACATTGAAAAGATAATCTCTGAAGAGAAGAAAGATAAATAGTTATAACACAATATACAAGTAAGTTAGTTTGATTTAATATTTAATAAAATTTATATCATGTAATTCTCTATAAATTTTTTTAAACAACCAAATTCGACAGCAACTTGACAATGATAAACTCAGATTAATTTGATAATTATTCAATTAGGTGTTGACATGCCTTAAAAATTATACTATATTGTTTTTTGGATAGAAAAAAATAACTTGTGGAATGATTAAATAAATATATTTCACAAAATAAGGAGATAAAATATGGGAAAAATTATTGGAATTGATCTTGGAACAACAAATTCATGTGTTTCTGTAATGGAAAAAGGAGAAATAAAGATCATAGAGAATTCTGAAGGTGGTAGAACAACTCCTTCTGTTGTAGGATTCACAAAAGATGGAGAGAAGCTCGTGGGACAGGTTGCAAAGAGGCAGTCTGTAACTAATCCTGAAAATACCATCTATTCTATAAAGAGATTTATGGGAAGAAGGTATTCTGAAGTGAGTGAAGAAATCAAGATGGTCCCTTATAAGGTTGTAAAAGGACCAAAGGATGGAGCTAGAGTTGAGGTTATGGGGAAACAGTATTCACCACCTGAAATATCTGCTTTGATTTTGCAGAAATTAAAAAAGGCAGCTGAAGATTATCTTGGAGAAAAGGTAACAGATGCTGTTATCACTGTTCCAGCATACTTTAATGATTCGCAAAGACAGGCAACAAAGGATGCAGGGAAAATTGCTGGGCTTGAAGTAAAGAGAATAATCAATGAACCTACAGCAGCAGCACTTGCTTATGGCCTTGATAAAAAAAAGGATCAACTTATTGCTGTTTTTGATTTTGGTGGTGGAACTTTTGACATATCAATTCTTGAAATTGGTGAAAATATTGTTGAGGTAAAATCGACAAATGGTGATACTCATCTCGGAGGAGATAATATTGACCAGAGATTGATTAACTGGATAATTGATGAGTTTAAAAAAGACCAGGGGATTGATTTATCAAAAGATAAAATGGTACTTCAGAGGTTGAAAGAAGCTGCGGAAAAGGCTAAAATTGAACTTTCAACAACAATGGAAACTGAGATAAACCTTCCATTTATTACTGCTGATGCTTCTGGGCCAAAACATCTTGTAATGAAATTAACAAGAGCAAAATTTGAACAACTTACAGGTGATCTTTTAGAAAAAACCCTTGCCCCTTGTAAGATTGCTGTAAAAGATGCTGGAATTAGTCTTTCTGATATAAAAGAGGTGGTTCTTGTAGGTGGTTCAACAAGAATTCCAAAAGTTCAGAAAATCGTAAATGATTTTTTTGGGAAAGAGCCATGTAAGGGTGTTAATCCTGATGAGGTTGTTGCAGCTGGAGCTGCAGTTCAGGGAGCTGTTCTGGGTGGAGAGGCAAAGGATATACTTTTGCTTGATGTTACTCCGCTCTCTCTTGGAATTGAAACTCTTGGTTCTATAGCTCATAAACTGATTGAAAAAAATACAACTATTCCCACAAAGAAAACAGATGTATTTACAACAGCTGAAGATAATCAGCAAAGTGTTGAAATACATATTCTGCAGGGAGAAAGGGAAATGGCTCAGGATAACAGGACTCTGGGAAGATTTACTTTGACTGGTATTCCTCCATCACCGCGTGGAGTTCCTCAGGTGGAAGTAACATTTGACATAGATGCAAATGGTATACTTAATGTTTCTGCAAAGGATAAGGCAACTAGCAAGCAACAGGCAATAACTATCACATCATCAAGCGGATTGTCTGAAGAAGAGATTGATCAGATGATTAAAGATGCTGAAAAAAATAGAGAAGAGGATAAAAAGAAAAAAGAAGCTATTGAAAATAAAAACAAATTGGACCAGCTTGCATATGGGCTTGAAAAACTCGTAAAGGAGAATAAGGATAAAATACCTGAAGATATGGTATCTGAGGTTGATGAATCTGTTAAAAGTGCAAGAGAAGCTGTTAAAAGTGAAGATAATGATCGGATTTTGGAAGAGATTGAGAAGATCAATAAATTAACATCTAAGCTTTCTACTGAACTTTATAAAACTGCAGATGCTCAAGCTGAACAGCAGACTCAAGATCAAAAAGAGGCTGACCAGCAAAAAGAGGAGCCTAAGGCATCTTCTGAAGAGGGAGAGGTTATAGATGCTGAGTATGAAGATATAGATAAGGATAAAAGTAAAGAATAAAGGCTATCCCCATTACAATAAGAAATCTCTTATTTAGAGATTGAAAAAAAGGCAGCTCTAAAAAGGGCTGCCTTTTTTTTTATATTTTATTGAATAAGGGGTTTGTAATTCTCTAAAACAGGTTTTGTTTTTGCATAGTCAATAAAAACTTTCTGGAGTTTTTCAGATATATTTACAATTTCATTACTGTATATTAATAAAAATATCTTTGCTGAATATTGCTTGAAATTTTCAAGATAACACTTTTTTACGGGATTTTTTGTGGGAGATTTCAATCGTAAAGGATCTAAATATCTTCTATTTTTCTGGAGACCATAGTGCAGGTGTGGACCAGTGGATCTGCCCGTATTCCCAACATATCCTATTGTCTCTCCCTGATTTACCTTTATGCCTGAACGTATTCCCCTTTTTATTCTACTCAGGTGATAATAGTGGCTTATATATTTATTTGGATGTCTTATAATAATATATCTGCCTCTTATGCGATCATACCCTGTTTTTGTTATATAACCTGTTGCAGAGACTCTGATCTTTGTTCCTACAGGAGCTCCAAAATCAATCCCATTGTGTTTTGCAGAAAAGCCTAAAACAGGGTGGCGTCTCATACCATATCTGGAGGTTACTCTCATAAATGGGAGTGGACACCTTAAAAACATCTTTTTAACTGCTCTGCCATCTGGATGAAAAAAGGCAGCTTTACCCTCTGGATTTGTGTATCTTATGATTTTTATTGATTTACCTCTATTTATAAATTCTGCAGCAAGTATGTGTCTATATTTTACAAATTTATTGTTTAGATATTTCTTTTCTACTAAAACCACAAAAGTATCATTCTTTCTAATATCTCTGTTAAAATCTATATCATACTCATAAAGGGATGCAAGAATATCTGCTAATTCAGGTTTTTCTCCAAGCTCTAAAATTGATTCAAATAAAGAATCCTTTATTTTTCCCCTAATAATATTTGTTTTTATAACATAAGGAATAGTAATTAACTTACCTATAAATGAACCATGTTTATCTTTTACAATATTAAGTAAGGAATCCGGGTCTACCTCATATACTATTTTTTTAATTTTGTCATCTTTTTTATAGAGAATGAATTTATTCCCAGCTCTGATTTTCTTTAGATTATAAACAGGTTTTATATCAAAAAAGAGTTTATATGCAGTTTGGCGTTCCATACCCGCTCTTTCTAAAGCATTAATTATTGTGTCTCCCTTTTGAATTTCATTCTCCAGTTTGACCAATTTTTTCTTTCTGAGGGGGGCTTTTTTTATTGAGTTATCTGTTTTTTTGTTTTTTATTACCTGAATATCTTCTTTTTCATTTTTTTTTACTAAAAAAATAAAGACAAAGATTACAATTATAAAAATAAGCAAAAATTTTATTTTATTTTGTAAAAAAAATCTCTTTCTAAATTTCATAGTGTTATTTTAATCTAAAAGAGTAATAAATTCAAGGTTAAAATCGTGTACCATATTGCAACAGTTCTGCTTTGTTTGCCCGTACGTTAATTTGACCTGTTTACGGTTCATCTCATTAAAATTCCAAACTCTATTCGTTCAGACAGTGAAATTTTACCTCATTTCATTCGGCACATTCGCTTTACCGAACAGGTTCCCAATTCACTCCCTGAGGCAATTTCAGCAGAACTGTTGCTTATTTTCCAAAACTGAATAAATACAGCTCGTGTACTTGAGTTATATCTGATTTTTGATATAATGATTTATCATGTTTAAATTTATCATACGAAAAATATTTGGAACAAGAAATGAAAGAGAATTAAAGAAATTCATCCCTTATGTTGAGGCAATAAACAACCTGGAATCAGAGATCAAAAAGCTTTCAGATGAAGAACTTAAGAGTTTTACAAACAAATTTAAAGAGAGACTCGATAAAGGTGAAACTTTAGATGACATTCTTATTGAAACCTTTGCAGTTGTTAGAGAAGTTAGTGTAAGAGTTCTTAAAATGAGGCATTTTGATGTCCAGTTAGTAGGTGGAGTTATTCTTCACCAGGGAAAGATTTCTGAGATGAAAACAGGAGAAGGTAAAACACTTGTTTCTACTTTACCAGGTTACTTAAATGCTCTTTCGGGTAAAGGTGTTCATATTGTTACTGTTAATGACTATCTTGCACAAAGAGACTCAGAGTGGATGGGTGCGATTTACAAGTTTCTTGGTTTATCAGTGGGTGTAATTCAACATGATATGGATGAAGCCTTAAGACGAGAGGCATATAGAGCTGATATTACTTATGGTACTAATAATGAATTTGGTTTTGATTATCTGAGAGATAATATGAAATTTGAGGTTGATGAGTTGGTTCAAAATGGGTACAACTTTGCAATTGTTGATGAAGTAGACTCAATATTAATTGATGAGGCTAGAACTCCTTTGATTATTTCTGGTCCTACTGAAGAATCCACATCCTTTTATTACACTGTGAATGATTTTGTGAAGCGTGCAAAAAGAGCTAATGAAAATTATGAGCTGGATGAAAAATCACACACAGTTGTTTTAACAGAACATGGTATAGAAGAAGCAGAGAAATTTTTTAAGATAGATAATTTATATGATCTTACAAATATGGATACACTTCATCAGGTGAATCAAGCTCTAAAGGCACATCTTCTTTTCCAAAGCGATAAGGATTATCTTGTAAAAGATAATCAAGTATTGATTGTTGATGAGTTTACTGGAAGAATGATGCCTGGAAGGAGATATTCCGATGGGCTTCATCAGGCATTGGAAGCAAAAGAGAATGTTAAAATTGAGCAAGAATACCAAACACTTGCTCAAATCACATTTCAGAATTATTTCAGGATGTATGATAAATTAGCAGGAATGACAGGAACAGCTATAACTGAAGCTGCAGAATTTGACTCGATTTATAATCTTGATGTATTGGAGGTCCCTACTAACAGACATCTAATAAGAACTGAATATCATGATGTTATTTATGGGAGTAAAGAGGAGAAATGGGATGCAGTTGTTAATGGAATAATGGAATTAAATAAAAGAGGTCAACCTGTTCTTGTTGGAACAATTTCAATTGAAAATTCTGAATTATTGAGTAGAAAACTTAGAAAAGAAAGGATAAAACATGTTGTTTTAAATGCAAAATATCATGAGATGGAAGCTGATATCATTGCTCAAGCGGGAAGACTTGGTTCAGTTACAATAGCAACTAATATGGCAGGTAGAGGAACAGATATTTTACTGGGTGGTAATCCAGATTTTATTTTAAAGGATGAATTAAAGAAAAAGGGATATAATGTTGAAACTGCTCCTGAGATTGTTTTAGAAAAATGTAGAAAAGAGGCTATTGAGCTTACGGAAAGAGAACATAAAGAGGTTATAAAATTGGGTGGACTCCATATACTTGGAACAGAGAGGCATGAAGCAAGGCGAATAGATAACCAGTTGAGAGGAAGGTCAGGGAGGCAGGGAGATCCAGGCTCATCAAAGTTTTATATATCTTTAGAAGATGATTTAATGAAAGTTTTAGGAACTGATAGGATAAAAGGACTTTTAGTCAGGGCTGGTATGACCAATGGAGTCCCTATTGAACATAGGTTTATAAGTAAAGCAATAGAGAATGCACAGAAGCAGATTGAGAATCAAAATTTTTCAATAAGAAAGCACTTACTTGAGTATGATGATGTAATGAACAAACAGAGGAAGACAATTTATTCAATAAGAAGGGATATACTTTATGGAAAAGACCTTAAAGATCATATTATAAAATTAATAGAAGAAATATTTGAGAGCATTTTTGGTTTTTATGTGAAAGAGAGTAAAGATCCTGATGAATGGGATTTTGATTCTCTTCAAAAGGAGATTCTTTCTCAGTTTGGGTTTGATATTAATCAAATTTTAAATAAAGATTTCAGTGATCTAAACTATTTTGAGGTTAAAGAAAAACTTTCAAAGCATTTAATATCAATCTATGGAGAAAAGGAAGCTCTTATCGGAACAGAACAGATGAGAGAATTAGAACGAATGATAATGCTGCAGATAAGTGATTCTCAATGGAAAGATCATCTGTTGAATATTGACCATCTTAAAGAGGGTATAGGATTAAGAGGATATGCACAAAAAGACCCTTTAATTGAATATAAAAAAGAGAGTTTTGATCTATTCGAAGAACTTCAAAATCGCATAGAAGAGGAAGCAATTAGATTTATATATCTATTTCATCCTGTTGAAGAAGAGGAAATAGAAGATTGGAAAAAAAGGAAAAGAGCAAAACTATCAAAACCAACTTCAAAAATGCCAAAGAGAAGAAAGAAAAGAAAGAAAAAGAAGAGGAGATAGAATGAAGGAAAAATTTTCAACATATGAGGGTTTAACTTTTGATGATGTTCTCCTGGTTCCTGATTATTCTGAAGTTACTCCTCAACAGGTTAATACATCAACAAAATTAACAAAAAATATAAACCTGAATATCCCTTTAATCTCAGCAGCAATGGATACTGTGTCAGAGTCCAGAATGGCAATAGCTATGGCTCAAATGGGAGGGATTTCTATTATTCACAAAAATATGAGTATTGAACAGCAGGTACAAGAGGTAAAGAGAGTGAAAAGGTCAGAATCAACAATGATAACTAATCCATTCACTCTAAAACCTTATAATAAAATCAGGGAAGCACTTCAGCTTGTAAAGGAAAAGGGAATTTCCGGGCTACCTATTGTTGATGATCAAGGTAAGTTAAGAGGCATTCTTACTAATAGGGATATAAGGCTTACCACTGATGTTGAGAAAGAGATAAAGCATTTTATGACTTCTGAAAATCTTATTACAGCTAAAGAGAATATTTCAACAGAAAAAGCTAAGAGGTTGCTTCTTGTAAATAAGATTGAGAAGCTCCCGGTTATTGATAATAACAATAATCTTAAAGGTTTGATAACTTTAAAAGATATTATAAAGTCAGAACAGTTTCCAGATGCTTCAAAGGATAAAAAGGGGAGGCTTCTGGTAGGAGCTGCAGTAGGCACTTCTAAAGATACAATACATAGAGTCAAAGCATTAATTAAAGCCAGTGTTGATGTGATTGTTGTTGATACTTCTCATGGTCATTCAAAAAGGGTTATGAAAATTTTGGAAAAAATCAGAAGTCAGTTCCCTTTAATAGATTTAATAGCGGGTAATATTGCTACATATAAAGCTGCTCAAGATTTAGTTGATTTAGGTGTTGATGCAGTTAAGGTGGGTGTTGGTCCAGGTTCGATCTGTACAACCAGGATGATAACAGGCGCAGGTATGCCCCAACTTACTGCTATAATGGAAGTTGTTAGAGCAGTGAAAGAAAGAGTACCTGTAATTGCAGATGGTGGAATCAAATTTTCAGGTGACATTACAAAATCAATTGCTGCAGGAGCTAATTCTGTTATGCTTGGTTCAATCCTTGCAGGTACAGATGAAAGCCCCGGGGAATTGATTATTTACCAGGGCAGATCTTATAAGAAATATCGTGGAATGGGCTCTATTGGTGCAATGAAGGATGGGAGTAAAGATCGATACTTTCAGGAAGAAGAATCTGTAGAATCAAAATTAGTACCAGAAGGAATAGAGGGTAGGGTTCCATATAGAGGAAGCATTATGCAATTGATTCCACTTATGATCGGGGGTTTAAAAGCAGGTATGGGCTTAACAGGGTGTAAAAATATTGAGGAGTTGAGAAAAAAAGTTACATTTGTAAAGATCACAAATGCTTCATTAAAAGAGAGTCATGTTCATGATGTTATAATAACTGAAGAATCTCCAAATTACAGGCTGGATTGAAGAGAATGAGATTTTTATTTAAAAATCTCATTATTCTTGAATTAATGCGATTTATGTATGTGAAAAATTTAATATTTTAGATTTATTAGCTTGTAATCAGGATTTCCAAACCCAATATCTCTTGAATGATCTATCTGGATTTTATATGGAATATTATAGGATAAATCGGGTAATCTCTTTTTAGATCTTTTTTCAACAAGATCAAGAGAAGCAGCATCAATTGCAACCGGGTCAAATGATATCAATACTCCAATATCAGAAGTGATCTTTTCAAATCCTTTCATACAATCACAATCCTTTGTAATTCTATTGAGAAAATTGATATAAATTATTTTTCCTTTATTTACTTTTACAATACCCATTGCGTGTTCAACTATCTTTTTTTGAAGTTGTTCATATGTTTCCTTCCAGTTGAATTTAACTGCATTAAACCTACATACTGCAAGGCATTCTCCACATCCAATACATTTTTTTACGTTTATTACAGCTCTATTTTCAATAAAAGAGATTGCTTCAGCAGGACACCATTTTATGCACTCCTTACATCCTGTACAATTTTTTTTTATTATTGTTGGTTTTGCTGTTGAATGCTGGATCAATTTTCCTTTTCTACTTGAAAACCCATTCCCATATTTTTTAATGCTCCTCCAAATCCTGTAACAATATGGCCTGTAAAATGGGATACAACAATAAGAGATTGAGCTTTTACAATAAGAGAAGCAATGCCTACCTTTTTGTATATTTCTCCAGGAATATTTATTTGTATTTCCTCATCCCCAAATAAACCATCGGACATAATAATTGGTAAACCTGTGTTTTTATAATTAAAACCATGTTCATATGCAAGATGGATATGGTCAACAGCATTTGAGCGTTTACTTTTATATAATGTTGATGTTTCAGTTAAAAATGGTTTTGCGTTTTTTTCTTTTACGATTTCACCAATCATTTTAAAGTAAACGGGTCTAACATACCCTTTTGTACCCTGTTCACCAAAATGTGTTTTTATTGCAACCATATCTTCAGGATCTATAAAGGAAAAAAAATTATTATGCCTGATTGCTTTTTCAAGTTTGTAACATATCAGGTCATCTTGCTCATTATCTTCAATTTCTATAAAAAAAACTCTTTCTTTCATTTTAAATGTCCCTTATTTCTAAAATATTCTAATGCAATCTTGGTTTCTTCAATCAAAGGGTGTGCAGAAATATTTTGTCCTACAGCCTTTTTCATCCATAATTGAGGAATAACTTTTCCAATAACACACATTCTCTCCATCTCTTTTCCCAGGTTTTTACCCCTTAGAAATTTTTCAATCTGAAATTTTATAAGAAACCCGATAGGATAATCTGGAAGATAGAGCGCGCAGTCTATCATATGGGAATAAATTGCAAGTATTGGCTGGTCCTTTATATTAAATATATCTGAATAATATTTGTTCCATATATGTTTTGCTATTTTTATAACAGCATGTTTCAACTCTCGGGGCTCTGCTTCAGGGTTCTTGTATATCCAATTCCAGACCTTCATATCAACAAGAGAAACTCCCATAATTTCATAACTCGACCATAGAGTGGAAAGAACATTATAATACCATGAATCTATGTTTTCATTTGCCTGGTCAAGGATTTCAAGGTCTCTTGTTTGGAACACAAAGGCAAAAGCTTCTGTAAATGCAGTGTTTGGAACACCATGAAGTATATAACGATCTATATAATAAAGTGATAATGTCTGCTCAACACAATGCCCGAGCTCGTGCATAGCTGTGTTAAATCCTTTGTAATTCATTCCCTTTCCAGTAACTCTTGTTCTTAAATGGGATAGATCAGTTCTTATCTCAGGCCCCCATGCATGACCTGCGCCTCTGGCAGGTTCAACCTTTATTTTTGAAGATATGAACTCAGCTTTATCATTTGAAAACCCCAGTTTAATCAGGATATTCTTTATGTTTTTTTCAAAAGATTCAATGTCGGGATATTTTTTTAACACAATCTTATCGAGTTCTGGTTCCGGGATTGAGTTATTTAAAGCAAAACCATTGTACCATATATCAAATGGAAGAAGTTCTCTATTTAACCCTTTTTTGATAATCTTTGCAGTTGATCTTATATGTTCTGAGCTCAAAACTTTTTCGAATAATTTTTCAACCTCTGTCTCTGGAATCTCTCTATCAATATTAAATTTCCTTTTAATGTGTGTGGAATAATTCAGATAATATTTATCAACCCTTTTTAATGCCTTAAAAATTTTAAGAAAATGATCATATCTTGTATCTGATTCTGAAGAAAAATCAATTTTTTTACCATACTCAAAAACCTCATTTTTAAAGGGATTCCACACAAATTCAGGACTATTGATCACATTTCCGGGAATATCTTGATAAATTACTCTGTTCATCACCTTATAGATCATATTCTGTTTAACAAGACCTTCAGGGTTTTGATATGCAGCTTTAATTTCATCGCGCAAACCCCAGTGACTTATTAATTTTAACTCTTCAGGGAAATATCTTGTTCCATTGTTGTCAATTAACCTGTTCATATAAATGTTGTATTCTGAAATGTAAGCCTCAGCATTTGTGAAAACTTCAGAGATCTTCTGATTAATTGTTGATGGAATTCTTGAGATGAATAAATCTCCCACTCTTGCATAGCTCCACTCTTTTCTGTCCCATTTTTCAGAGGAATTTGCCTTTTCATCTAAAGTATAACAGGGAAAGTTTAACAATATAAAAAAGGCGATTTTATTTTTATAAAGATCTTTTTCTAGATGAGCAAATGGGTCATATTTTCCAAAATCCATATCAATTGGGAGTATGCTTCCTGAATCAAGATGTAATGGGCGTTTTAAATCGATGTTTAATCTGTTTAGATTTCCATATAAGATTTCAATATTTTTTTCAATTCTTTTAAAGTTTTCAAAAAGTAATTTGTCATTTGATATAAATTTTTTTTTACAAAAATTGTTAAAGTCTTGTATGTTTCCATCTTTTTCACACCAGAAACAGGAAACCTGTTCAACTCCTTTTTGAATCCTAAATCTGTGTATATTTCCATGCTCTTTTATAATTTGTTTTATTAAAACATCTTTAATTTCATCATTTATTCTCATAGTTTTTCTAAATTATTATACATCAAAAGATAAAAAATATAAAATAAATTTCATTGTTTTGAATTATAATCCAATTTTTTGGATTATCTAAATATTTAATATAAAGAACTCTTTATTATAAGGATTTTTGATATCGTTTTCAGTTGGCATTATTCTTGCATATACATTATGTTATGGTATATATGTATGAAAATTATAATAAGTTGAATGAAAAGTTAATTTTTTATAAATCATTTAAAAGGAGGTGTTTATGAAAAAGTTTAATTTTTTAATTTTTATCTTTTTTCTATCTTTTTCACTTGTTTTTCCTCAACTTTCACAAACAGGAATGATTAGAGGTACAGTATCAGATGTAGATGGACAGCCTATTCCCGGAGTTACAGTTACTATTAAATCTTTATCTATCATTGTTTCTGAAATTGATACTTTATCGAACGAAAATGGTGCATATCGTTTTCCTTCCCTCTCTCCCGGCACTTACGAAATTGTATTTAAATTAGAAGGATTTAAATCGCTTTTTAGGAAAGGTATTATTGTTCATGTAGGTGAAACTATCACAGTAAATATGAGTTTGGAGCTCGGAAAGATTGAAGAAACGATTGTTGTAATAGGTAAAGCCCCAACCATTGACAGGCAGAAAACAACCAAAACTGCCACTCTTGATTCTGATTTTATTTCAGGGATTCCAGCTACAAGGACTTTAGGTACTTATTTTAATATGACCCCTGGAACTACTGGTGATACTTCTCATGGTGGATCTGTAAGAGACAACACTTACAATGTAGATGGAGTTAATACTGGAGACGGAGTTGTTGGCACTGAAGCTCTTTTCTTCAGTATGGATACAGTAGAGGAAATATCTGTTCAGTCAGGCGGACTTTCAGCTGAATATGGACAGGTGCGAGGAGCTGTTGTTAATGCTATAAGTAAATCAGGGGGAAACACATTTCATGGTGCTATTGATGTATTCTACAGACATGAAAGCCTTAAGTCAGATAACACTACAGGTACTCCTCTTGAGGGTGAATCAAGTGGTGCTAAGTACGAAATTGAGCCTGGTATTAGTTTAGGAGGTCCAATAATCAAAAACAAGCTGTGGTTTTTTGTAAATCTCAGCTTTAACAAAAGAGAAACATACGTTTCAGGCTATCCTTATGACAAAGATGAAGATGTACCAAGTGATGACTATAGGCCTTATCCATATTTAAAACTCTCATATCAACCCGATAAAGATAATAAAATTATATTTTCATACAGGTATTCAGACATACAAAGACATCACAGAGGCGCCAGTAGATACCAGTTAGAAGCTACTACCTGGGAACAAAAAACAGCAACTCATGTTCTCAATCTTCATTATACAAAATTTATTGGTTCTAATTTCTATATGAATATCAAAGCATTTATGTACTTATCTCAATTTGACTTGCTTGCAAAAAATGATTCAGCTAATTTTTATGAATATAGTAACTATCTTAATTCAGGCAGCTATGGATATGATGATTTAAATCCTCGTGATAGATACTCCATACAAGCAGATGGTACATTTTTTATTGATAATTTTATGGGCTCTCATCAGGTTAAAATAGGAGCTGAGTATATGCAATCAAATTCAGGAAGAGAATTAGTTTGGAAAACAGGAAATTCATTTAATGATATGTGTTTCATTGATACTTATATGGGTAATCTAAACGATGGTTATTGGTATGCTCCATATAATACTAAAGAAATAACAAAAAACTTTTTTGCATATATCCAGGATACATGGAATATAGGTTCAAAACTTACAGCTAATGTCGGAGTCAGGTTTCAATATATGAGAGGAATTATACCTAAACAAAACGAAAATGAGGGTGACCAGATGCTTTTTGGTTATACTTATAATAGAAGTGTAACCGAGGCTTTAACTCCTTTAAAATGGACTACTCTTGCTCCAAGGCTTGGACTTATATATGATCTGTTTGAAGATGGTAAAACATTACTTAAGGCTAGTTTTTCAAGATATTATGTGGCAAATCTTTCACAGTGGTTTTCAGGTACCAATCCAAACGGATTTGTATCTTATGGTGCTTACCTTAATCCAGATGGGAGTATTGCTTATCCATTTAGCCTTGGCCTTTCAGGACCTGAATATGCTACCAAATTCGGATATGAAGGTTATGATGTGAAAGTTCCATATGTTGATGAGTTTGTTATTGGATTTGAGAAAGAGATTTTTGAAGATTGGTCTGTTGGAATCAGATATATTAAAAAATGGGATAGGAATCTATTAGAAGATGCGGATTCGGAAGCACTTGATATGGATAAGCTAATGAATGAAGGCATACTTGAATGGACTAATTTTACTCCTGTAACAATAACGGATACTTTTGATAATAGTACAGTAACTTTCTGGGATAAACTTTCTGTAATACCTGGGAAATATTATACAATTAATCCTCCTGATGCTAAAAGAGATTATGATTCGATTGAAATTACTCTTAATAAAAGGTATTCTCATGGATGGCAGATGAAAGCATCCTATGTATATCAAAATTCAAGAGGATTAATAGGTACGGATTTTGATAATAGCTGGGGAGGTACAGGCTATTATGATAACCCGAATTACCATACAAATGCTATTGGAAGATTCCCGCTTGAAAGACGCCATCAGTTCAAATTCCAGGCTACTGTTAAGGGCCCATTTGGTTTAAATCTTGGAACTTATTTCAGGTATCTATCGGGTACTAGGTATACAAGAACAATAAATAATGAAGATTTGGGATTGTACCTTTTCCAGAGTGCTGAAACTATTTATGCAGAAGAGAGAGGCTCAAGAGGTTATCCTGCTGTGGCTATTCTTGATTTGAAGCTTGAAAAAAGGTTTAATATTGGTAGTTTTACTCTTGTTTTATTTGGTGATTGTTTTAATGTGCTAAATTCTGGAAAGGCAACTGGAGTTCACACATCTTCAAGTAATGCTTATTACAATTTTGAAGAAATGACAAATATTCAGTCTCCAAGAATTTTCCGAATAGGTAGTAAAATTGAGTGGTAAATATTTGATCTGAAAATAGTGAAAATAGATAAGGGAGACACAATCGTGTCTCCCTTATTACTCTCTTTTTAAAAATTAAAACATTTTATGATTTTTATAATGAAAGGGTTTTTATAAAGTTTTTTTTGTTAATATAGGAGTATTTATGAAAAGGTGTTCAAATTTTTTTATGTTTTTTTTAATTTTTATTTTTTTAATACCTGTAGTCTCATATGCAGGTAATAAAAAACCTCGCAACATTATGTTTATATTTGATATTAAAAATTATAATAATGAAATAGAAAAAACAGTCAATTTTTTCTTTAATAAAACACTCAGACAAAACGATCAACTTATAATTATGACACCAGCAAACAAATTGTATAGCTTTTCAAGAAAAACTTTATCCTCTTCAAGAGATAAAATCTCTAAAAAAATTAAAAATTTACTTAAAAAAGATACTTCTGTTTCATTAAGTGATTACAGGACTATTTTTTTACAGATGATTGATACTGTAAAAGAAATAGGAAGTGGTGAACCGAGAAATGTGAAGAATCTTTTGGTAAGTTATGAGAATAATCGCAAAGAATTAGTTATGTTACGAAAAATTAATGAAGGATTATTGTTGAAATTTGCTGATATTTTTAAAAGATCAAAAAAAATAACTGGAGATACAAAGAATTATATCTTTTTGTTTTTCCAAAAAGAGTTAAGGCCAATACCGGATAGAAATACAATGAATAAATTAAGAGACAATATGGATGTGGCTTTTAAAGCTGTTGAAATATTCCTTAATGACAATTCTCTATTAAAAATGGATATAAAAAAGATTATTTCAGAGTTTAATAAAGGGGGTGTAAATTTCAATTTTATATACATAAACCCTAAAATTCATAAGAGTCGTGAATACCAATTGGTTGAAAACTCTGGAGATATTTATGATGCTATGTCACGAATTGCAAAAGATACACATGGAATCTCAGAAACAACATCAACACCTCAAATATTGTTCAAAGAATTTAATAAAAAATAAAAAGATCATTAATTTTCACTTAATTGTTTAATAAGGCTTTTTGCTACTTCAGTTTGAGGATCTGTTTCAGGATTTAATTTAATAAATTCATTAAGGTAATTTATAGCCTTTTTCATCTCTCCTTTATTAATGTAGCAATATGCTAATTTTATATATGGTTTTTGCCAATCAGGTTTAACCTTAATACATAAATTGTAGTATTTTATTGCTTCTTCTATTTTATTTGAACTGAAAAATATTTCAGCAACATTGTATGAAAGTGTGTAACTCGATGGATCAATATCAATTGATTTTTCAAAATATTCTTTTGCTTTTTCAAGTTCATTTTTATCCATATAGAGTTCTCCAAAGCTGGCATAAATAGAAGCTGCTATTTTATTACCTTTAAGATCACTATTTTCCTGTTTAAGCTTTTCTAATACTAATTTGAATTCTGCAATAGCTTTCTCGAATTCTTTTAATTTAATATAACAATTACCAATATTTACACGGATTTTATACAATTCAGGCTCTTTTTTGAGAAACTCTTTAAATACTATAAGTGCTTTTCTATATTCAGCTTGTTTATATAATTCTTCTCCTTTAAGGTATAACATTTTTGGATTCTCTTTTTCAATATCCTTTATATTAGTTGCTTTTTTTAAAACTATTCTCTGCATAGGGTTTTTTATCGCACTTATACTTAGCTCAGGTATTATTGTAGTCATATATCCATTTTTAGATGAAATAATTTTAGCTACTGTTTTTCCAAGACCAAGAAAAGACCAATTCCCTTTTTTACTTGAAATACTAAACATTTTAAGATTATAATCAAGAGATATTAGCTCAATTTTAGCCCCTTCAATCGGGTTACCCACTTCATCAACAACTATTCCTTTTAATCTTGCTTCTCCTCTTCCTTCCTGGGATAAAAGTAAATTAGAGGAAAAACAAACAATAAATAAAAAAAGGATTATTATTTTTACTTCTTTCATATGATATTCTCCTTATTTTTAAATAATCTATTTTTATTATAACTTTTTTCTTCTATTTCAATTTTAATCTCTTTTTATAGATTGCAAAATTTTAATAATTTCGTTTTGATCAGGCCTTATACTTAAAGAAGCTGACAATACTTCAATTGCCTTTTTAATTTTATTGAGTTTGATAAATGATAACCCTAAATGATTTAACACAGAAATATCACTATCATAAATATTATTTGCTTTATAGAGATGTTCTACTGCCTTTCTATAATCTTTCATATAATAGTAAGTTCTACCTTTGTATAAATAAAAATAAAATAACTCTTTTTCTATATTTTTTAATCCATCAATAATTTTAAATACCTCGTTATATTTCTTAACCTTTAATAAAAAGTTAGCATAGTCTTTTATTAATTCTGGAAAAGATTGTTTTAAATTATAAGCTTTTTTATAATTATAAAGAGCTTTATCATAATTTTTAGAATTTTCATATTCTTTTGCTAAAATATAATAAAATATAAAACTATTTTTACCGAGTATTGTTCTTTTTGCAACCATGGGATAAACAAGATGAGATGCAGGAGATACAGTAAAATCTTTTTTTTTTGCACTATAAATGATGGAATCCTCTTCTCCTGATAAAACAAGATTTAATTCATAATATGCTGATTCCAATTTATCTAATTTTTTTGTAAAACACATATATCTTTCTTTTTCAGGGAGAATAAAGGAATACTGTTTGGAATATTTTTTATAGCCTTCTTTGCTTTTTATGTCTGCTCTACATAATATCTTTTTGTTATACTCACCTCTATCTACACAGAAAAAAATGTAAATATCATCTTTTAGACCAAATTCTCTTTTTGGTGAAGTGTATATTTTGTAATTTGATGTATTAAAGGAAGAAAACACATGCTCCCTTACCTTTTCTATTTTTGAAGCAATTACTGGAGAGTAAAGATGAGGTAGAGAAGAAAATGAATCATTAGTGTCTATCTTTTTCCGAAAATAGCTGAACTCTTTATTTACAGAATTCTGAATAAGTACATTCAACTCAAACTTGCCTTCAATTATAGGGAAATAATCAGTAATTGCTAATCCTCTTGAAAGTTTTGTTTTTAACTCTTCTTCTGAGTAATAAAAAGGGAAATTTTTAGAGTTTTGATATACTGTACAGCCATCTTTTTTTAAACTTACGCTTAACTCGTAATTTAAATAATATTTATTTTTTTCTTCAGAATAGTCAACTGAAATCTTTTTTGGGAGTATCATAATATGTATGAAATTAATATTAAGTGTTGGTTCTTTAAATATATAAACATCATTCTGTGATTCAATATAATTAATTGAAGAACTTACATCAACCATGCCTTTAAACTTCATAAAATCTCTTGAATAACCTATATTTATATTTCTGATTGGATATTCAAAAATATTAGCAAGTAAAAGATTACTTTCAAGAGAAGGTTGATAATTATAAGGAGTTTTACCTGGAATAAGGGATATCGAAGCATTTGCAACTGTTGTGTTTAGTTCATTTAACTTGTTGTATAATTGAATATAATTTGTTTCATCAATTTGCCCGATTTCAGTGTGCATTAGAGATGCAGGTCCATCTATTACAGGTGAATATAGCTTATATTCTCCAATCCCATGTCTTTTATAAAAGACTATTCTAAATGCTACAGGTAATTGCTTTTTCTTTTTTCCAAAATATTCCCATATCTCTATAGGGTATAATCCATTTTCATCTATTATATTCCTTTCCATTGGAGCACCTAAAATAATATAGATTTTACCTCTGTCTGTTCTCCATCCAGGTTTTGGTGTTCCATATTTAAAATATTTGTTAGCATAATCGAATCTTTTTATATGATTCTCTTTAAATTCGTTCTCAGGTGTTCCATTTGTTGGATCTCTATGCTTCCAGAAGATTTTCATAAAGGCATCTCTATCTCTGTCATTCGTGATTTTTGAGAATATTTCCCCTTCAATAGGAGTTATTATATACTCTACTAAATTAAGCCATTTTTTGTATTTTAGTTTAAGGGGTGTTTCACCCTTTAAAATTTCACATCTTCCAAAAACTAAAAAAATGGTAAGTATGGAATATACTATGAAAAATCTTTTTTTATTTATCATTAAATTATTATATATAATTGTTAAATTCATTTCAATATTTATCTGAAATTTTTTAAAAATAAATTAAACTAAAAATCTTGTATGTTCCCATCTTTTTCACACCAGAAACGGGAAACCTGTTCAATTCCTTTTTGAATCCTGAATCTGTATATATTTCCATGCTCTTCTGTAATTTTTCCAGTTCCCTTAACTTATCTTTTATTCTTAACTTTTCTTTTGTGATAATCTTTTGTAATATTTTTCAAATTTAGTCGATACTTCAATCTTCCAGATCATCAAGATCCTTTCCTTTCCCTGATTTGATTTCATTCAAACCTTCAGTGCATTCATAAACAATATTTTGAACTTTCAATATTTCCACGGTCTCTTTGTGCCTGTTAATATATTCTTCAATCAATTCATCGAATATTTTGCTTAAAGGTCTGTTTTCATATCCAGAGATTGCTCTTAATATTTTCAGTTTTTCGTCTTTTAATCTTAGTGTTGTTGCACCCATATTAACCTCCTTATTGCCACCATAATATTATAATATTATGTTTTTGTCAACAATAATTACAGAAATAGTAATAATATGTGCGGTGCTTGAAAATGTTGTATTTTATATAAAATAGATTTCTTTATATTTCATTGTTTTGAATTATAATCCAATTTTTTGGATTATCTAAATATTTAATATAAAGAACTCTTTATTATAAGGATTTTTGATATCGTTTTCAGTTGGCATTATTCTTGCATATAATCTTATGTAATATAATTTTAGGAGGTTATATGAAATTAAACAAACTTTTACTAACAATGATCCTTGTTGTAGTAATGAGCGGATTAATATGCGCTCAGGCAACTTCAGCAAAGATCATGGGAAAAGTAACAGATCAGGAAGACACAGCTCTACCTGGTGTTACTGTTACTGCAACCAACCCGAAAATGGTTGGATCTACAGTTGCCATAACTGATGAGAACGGTATTTTCCGTCTCTTTAGTTTAATGCCCGGAAATTTCACTGTTAAATTTGAACTTGAAGGGTTTGGCACAGTCATCAGAAAGAACATCTTCATTACAGTTGAGCAGACATTGGCTTTGAATGTGGAATTGTCACTTCAGAAGATTGAGGAAGCTATTACAGTAGAAGGTGAAGCACCAATGATTGATGTGAAAAGTACAACCAAGGGAATGACATTAACCAAAGATGTGTTCCAGGCTCTTCCCAAGGGAAGAAATTTTGACAGTTTGGTAACAGCCGTACCTGGTGTTTCCAATGAGGGCTTCCTTTCTGGAATATCTGTAGATGGTGCCAGTGGTGCTGAAAACATGTTTTATATTGATGGAACCGAAACTACTAACATGGTAGATGGAGACAGGGGACAAGATGCTTCTTTTGATTTTGTTGAAGAAGTACAGGTTAAGGCAAGTGGTTATCAGGCAGAATTTGGTGGATCTCTCGGTGGTGTTATTAATGTTATCACACGTTCAGGTGGGAATGAGTTTCACGGTGAATTAATGGCATATTACAGTGGTAGTATGTTGTCAGGCAAAGAAAGAGACAGACTGGATACAAACTGGGAAGACACATCTATTGCAACCTATTACTCATATGAAGATTTTTATGGAAAAGAAGACTGGTACAGAGCTGAAGCAGGATTTAATTTGGGTGGTTACGTTATAAAGGATAAACTCTGGTTTTTTGGCTCATTTCTTCCTGTATACAGATCAAACAAGAGAGAAATCGCCTTTTCTGGAACCGATGTTACCAAAAACTTTGAAACAAAAAGAACCAATTGGAATTTCATGTTTAAATTATCAGCACAACCCTTTAAGGATGTGAGATGGAGTGCAAGCGTTGTAAATAACTTTTCCAAGAGAAGAGGTGCAAATCCCATTTCCGGTTATTTCTATCCAAATACTAGCTATGGTCCCAGGGGAAATTCCGAATATGATTTTGATGCAGAGGGGTATGACTTTCCAAATATTTCCGCCAGTACTTCTTTTGACATCACCTTAGGAAATAACCTGATGGTCAGTTTACGTGGTGGTATGTTCAGAACCAATACGAATAATCAGCAGGTTTATGCAACAACGCCCTGCTGGCAGTTTATCACACCTGCTCCAGGAGGATACTTTAATACAACAAACATAGGTCTTCTCGATGTGCCCGCATCATATCAAAGGCCCTCGGGTTGGATGAACTATTCCAGAGGCAATGCTATGACATTAAATTCAAATATTGCAGAAAAGTACAGTGTGAATGCTGATTTAAACTATTACCTGTCCGCAGGTGGTGAACATTCAATTAAAATAGGATTTGGATTTGTCCGCCAGGGACAAAACGTGGATAATGTTGCAAATTATCCAGTTGTTTTCTTAGCTTGGGATTACACCAATATCATGTATGGAGAAGATTGGGGTCGTGGAACGTATGGTTATTACGGAGTTCGTGGAAATGAAAAAACAGGACCCTATGGTGACAACTATAAACCTTACAGCAACCGTTTGTCACTATATCTTCAGGACAGCTGGACAATTGGAACCAAGCTAACCGTGAACTTCGGTGTTCGTACAGAGTCTGAATATATTCCCAGTTATTCAGATGCAGAAGGATTTAAAGATCTTAAACCTATTGAGTTTAAATTTGGTGATAAGATTGCTCCAAGAATTGGATTTATCTATGATGTTTATGGAGACTCAAGTCTAAAAATATTTGGAAATTACGGGCTATTTTTTGATGTCATGAAACTGGATATGGCTGTGGGTTCATATGGTGGATTCAAATGGAAAACCGCTTATTATACTCTGGATACATATGAATGGGATACAATTGGTGTGGATGGCAACTTTCCTGGAAACTACCAAACCGTGTTGGATTTTAGGACTCCTTCATTTGACAGCACTGATCCTGATTTGAAACCAATGAGTCAACAGGCAATTTCATTTGGTGCTGAGAAAAAACTCAGTGAAAATCTTTCCGCTTCTTTACGTATTGTTAATAAGCGTTTAAGATATGCAATTGAAGATGTTGGAGTTTTAACTCCATTGGGTGAATTGTATTATACAACTAACCCTGGATACGGATTGTCACGTCTTATAAAGAACGGTGGTGCATTTGATAACAAATTTCCTGAAACACCAAAAGCTAAACGTGAGTACTGGGCAGTGAACCTTGCTCTTGAAAAACGTTTAAGCAACAACTGGATGGGTGGATTCTCCTATACATGGAGCAGCTTAAAGGGTAATTATTCTGGGCTTGCTACTTCGGATGAACCCGGAAGAAATGATCCCAATGTTGCCAGATATTTTGATCTCTGGTATCTTGCATTCCAAAAAGATATGTCACCCATTAATGGACCACTTGCTACAGACAGACCTCACTATTTTAAAGCATATGGCAGTTATGTATTTTCAAATGGATTAACCATAGGTAGTGTTATCAATGCAATGAGCGGACAACCTATTTCTGAGGAATGGGCAATGGCAGTTCAAGGTTATCTTCCCTATGGTAGAGGTAGTATGGGACGCACACCTTTCCTGTGGTTTGCCAATCTTTATGCTGAATACAATTTGAAACTCGGAGCGAGCACACTTCAGTTTAATGTTAATATCGATAATATTTTTAATGTTTCCACAGCTCAACGTGTATGGCAGATCCGTAACCAGGTAGAAATAGAGGTTACAGATGATCAGATACTTGCTAATGATTGGGATTATCCCACTGGTGCTATTGCAGAAGATCCGAGATTTGGAATGGAGATGAATTACTATCCTCCTATATCAGTTCGACTTGGCCTAAAATTCATGTTCTAAGCTCTAAAACTACATATAATATAGTAAAAAAACCCACCCCTTTTGCGGGGTGGGTTTTTTTTTGTTTATTTTTATATTATCACTTTTAATAATTCTATTTTTGTGATAATATAAATATCTGGAAAGAGGTTTAGAGATGAAAAAAAAATCTGTTTTTTTTATTGTTTTTTTTATGTGTTTGTCGTTTACCGTTTATTCCAAAAAGGACAACGTAAAAAATTTGCCAGCAAAATACCGTAATTGGCTTCAAAGAGATGTTGTTTATATCATTTCTTCCATAGAAAAAGAGGTATTTCTTAAACTAAAATCAGATAGGGAAAGGGAGGTTTTTATTAAAGCTTTCTGGAAGCAACGGGATACAAATCCAAATACTGAAGAAAATGAATTTAAAAAAGAGCATTATAGAAGAATAGAATATGCAAACAGGTGGTATGGTCATGAAGCACCGGGACCTGGTTGGAGATCAGATATGGGGCGCATATATATAATTCTTGGTCAACCAAATCAAATAGATAGGTTTTTAAATAAAACCGGGATGTTTCCTACTATTATATGGTTTTATTCGGGAAAAGTTGAGTATGGCTTGCCAAATTCATTTAATCTTGTATTTTATAAAAAAGATGGAGTAGGTGAATATGTGTTGTATAGTACATTAAATGATGGACCTTCAGGTCTGCTTACAAATTATATGGGGGATGTGATGGATTATACCAGAGCTTATAATGAGTTGTATGAAATTGAGCCTATTGTAGCCATGACCTCATTAACCTTGATCCCGGGTGAAAGCCAACATACTGTTTCGCCATCTGTTTCTTCAGAATTGCTAATTTCATCTAAAATCCCGCATGCTCCAACAAAGAGGGTAAATGATTCCTATGCAAAAAATATATTGAAATATAGAGGTATTGTAAAGGTTGAGCAATTGATCAATTACATTGATAATCATTCAATGGTAAGGGTATTTATGGATAATTCAGGTACAAATTTTGTTCACTATTTAATTGAGCCAAAAAAACTTTCTTTAGAACGTTATGAAGGTTTTTTACATACAAACCTTGAGATAAATGGTAGAGTTACTGATATGAATAATAGAACAATTTATCAGTTTACTAAAAAGATCCCAGTAAAATTAGAGGTTTCAAAACTGAAAAGTATTCAAAATAAGCTGTTCAGTTTTCAGGATATGTTTCCTTTAATAAAGGGTAATTACAAATATAATATCCTGCTTATGAATACAGTTAGTAAAGAGTTCACTTCAACTGAGGGCGATTTGATTGTATCTGATATTAATGGACCTCAGATGAGCTCAATAATACTTGCAAATCGTGCAATTGATGATATAAAATATAAGGGTAAATTAAAGCCTTTTGTACTTGATGATATTCAGTTTGTACCCTCTCCAAGAAATGATTTTAATGCTGCTGATACACTTTTTATATGGTTTCAAATTAAAGGTCTATCTTCTGAATTTGAGAAAAATGGTATAATTAAATATAAAATCATCAAGGATAAAGATAAAAGGGTCGTTTTTTCTATGGAGAAAAATATAGGGGACTATAAAAATATGAATTTTTTAGAAGAGGTACCCTTAAAGGACTTTTTATGTGATTATTATTCTGTTGATGTTTCTGTATATAATGAGAATAATAATAAAGTGTTGGAAGAAAACTCTGATTTTTATATTGCACCTTTAAAGTTAAAAAGGCCCTGGATTCTTTCCCTTCCTACGAATAAGGCTTATAAAGCTGAGAAGTTTAATATTTTAGGTAATCAATATTTCAATAAGAGAGATTACAAACGTGCTAAAAACTTTTTTGAAAAATCTTTTTCTAATAATCCCTTATCATTAAAATATTCTGTTGATTTTTGCCGTGTTCTTTTGAGATTAAAAGAGTACAATAAAATTGAGAATATTGTCGAACCATTTTTGAAAGGTGCTGATAGGAATAAATTTTTATTGATTAAAGCTCGAGCATTGCATGGATTAAAAAAATACCAGGAAGCAATAAATTTTTATGGGGAATACCTTAGTCATCTTGGTATGAATGTAAATGTTTTGAACGCATTAGCACACTGTTATTTAAATGTTGGAAATAAAAAGGAGGCTATTAAATTCTGGGAGATCTCTTTACAGGAGGATCCAAAACAGGAGAAAATTAAGAATTTAGTTTTAAAGTTAAAGGGAATAAATAATGAAAAAAAAGAGAATAAAAAATAGGAATATTTTAATTATATCTATTGGTTTTATTTTTTTCCAGATGGCATGTTCTCAACAATATAAACTGAGAAAAAGTTTACCACAAAAAGATAAAGAGTTTTTATCTCTTGTCAGATTTATTATCATAAAACAGGAGAAAAAGATCTTTTTAAATATTTCAGACAATGAAAGAGAGCAATTTAAAATAGATTTTTGGAAAAAGAGAGACCCTGAGCCTGAAACTGAAAAGAATATATACAAAGAAACCTATTTATCAAGGATTGATGAAGCAAATAGACTCTTCTCAAGTGAAGGCAGACATGGATGGTTGAGTGATAGAGGCCGTGTTTATATACTTTTGGGACCCCCTGATAACAGACAGGTATATCCTATGGGATATTCATTTTATGAACCACCAGTTGAGATTTGGTATTATGGATATTTCCCGGTTCTATTTGTTGATAAGTATGGGATAGGGTTTTATGAGCTTACACCTTTAAGTAATTTCCACATGGTTGAATTAACAAAAGCAGGAATGATATTAAATCAGGATGTTATAAAAGAAAAACTCATTTTTGATTTTAAATTTAAGATGAATAAATTAAAAAATGGGAAGACTCTATTTCAGGTTTCAATCCCGTATAAAGTGATATCTTTTAAGGCAAAAGATGAGGGAAAGAATTTTCAAACCTCTATTAATCTTTTTATGGGAATTTTTAAAACTAAAAACAAAAGAGTATGGGATTTTGAAAAATCTTATTTAATTTCTATTAAAAAAGAAGATTTAGAGAAGCTTGAGAAATATTATTTAATAAAAGAGTTATTAGATATAAATTTAGCTCCGGGAAGTTATAGATTGAAATTGAAATTAGAAAATTCATATGATAAGAAAAAAGCTGTAAAAGCTTTAAAAATAAAAATTAAATAGATTATGAGATATTTCTTTTTTAAAATTTATTTAGTTAATAACCTTTAATTTATTAACATAAAGGTTAATATTCAGGTTTTTTTTGGAGGTGAATATGAAATTCAAAAAAATGCAGATTTTTTTTACAATTGTGGTATCTTGTTTTATTATATCAGATCTAATATTGGCTCAAAAGGGGACATCTGGAAGGGGTAAAGGAAGAATTAACGGTATTGTTACAGATAAAGAGGGGAATCCCATTTTAAATGCCCAGATAGAGATGATTTATCATGATGATATAACAAATTTTATTACTAAGATAAATAAGAAAGGTAAATGGTCGATTGTGGGGCTTGGAACTGGGAATTTCAGGATTATTGTAAAGGCTGATGGTTATATACCGGTTAATATAATCCGTGAAGTTAGCCAGTTGATAAAGAATGCTCCTATTAATATAGAAATGGAAAAGTCAGAAAAAACTGTTATCCAGGAAGACCTCATGCAATTTCTTAAAGAGGGTAATAGATTATTTAAAGAAAAAAAATATGATGAGTCAATTGCAGCATTTCAGAAGGTCATAGAAAAAGCACCGGACGTTTATCAAATTAGTTATAAAATAGGTGATTGCTATAGAGAAAAAGGAGACCTGGATAAAGCAATAGAAATCTACGAAGAGGTTATTAAAAAGGCAGAGGAAAAGAAAGACATAAGTAATATTGCGAAAGCTCTGGGAACCATTGGAGGAATATATTTGGGTAAGCAGGAGCTTGAAAAGGCTCAATCTTATTTTAAAAAATCCATTGAGATAAATCCAAAGGATGAGATACTTGCTTATAATGTTGGAGAAATTAATCTAAATAGCAATAATATAGATGCTGCTATTACTTATTTTAAAATGTCTTCAAAGATAAAGCCCACATGGAATGTGCCGTATTTAAAACTTGGTTATGCTTATTTAAATAAAGGTGATTTTGCCACAGCTATTGAGATGTTTAATAAGGTTGTTGAATTGGATCCTGATAGCCAGGAAGCAATAACTGCAAAGGAGATTATTAAATCTCTTCCCAAATAAAAACAATTTTATTAATATTTTAAGCTTTTTTTATAAAAACTTTTTTGCATTTGGGTTAATGAAAGATTTAGAAAGTAAAAGTTTAAAGAAACATATGAAAAGATCTTTCATGTTGATTTTATTGTTTATTCTATACGTTCCTGTGTATATGTTTGCACAAAATGACAATTCTAAAGATATGTATGAAAATTCTTTGCAAGAGAATGATCCAGTATTGAGATTTCAGAAACTGGAAGAGTATTATAATAAAAATAGAGGAGATGATCAAAAGATTGATAAGAAGTTTATTTTGAGTATAGTAAGAGCAGCTTTTGAATCAAAAAAATTCGATAGAGTTATTAAATATGGGGAAAAAGCCTTAAAATTTGAATGGATGAATGAAAAAATTAAATTGGGCTTGTATTTACAAATTTCGAATGCATATGTTATTAGCGAAATAAATTTAACCAAGGCTTACAATTATTCTGAGTTTGTTATTAATCTTGGTAAATTGATGATTCAAAATGACTCAAATTCTGGGTTAAATAAAAAATTTGTAATACCTGCTTTATGTTTACAAATTCGTATTTTAGACAAACAAACAACTGATCTTGAAGCATTGGAAAATGTGTTGAAAAAATCGATTGAAGCCTATTTATATAAAAAGTCTCCTGAATTTGCAGGATATATTTTTATTTTCACAAACAGGCTTTATTATGAATTTAATAAACATGATGAAGCAATAGAAGCTCTTGAGATTGTTTGTAATGATAGTAGTATAAAACCTGAATATTTAAACAAAATTGCATTATGGTATTCTAAAAATGATGAAATAGAGAAAGCCATTGGGTTTTTGAAAAGATCTTATGATTTAAAAAAGGATGCAAAAATAGCATACTCTCTTGGAAAACTTTTGCAGAGAAGAGACATAAATGAGGCTATTGCTCATCTTGCAGAATCTTATTTAATGGGTGATAAAAAGACTTCGAATAATTCTGAAATATTGCTCCAACACCTTTTTTTTAATATAAAAATGGATGGAAAATCTTCCGAAGAAAAAGAAAGGGGTTATATTGAAATTTTAAATAAAGCCCGCTTAAAATTAGGATTAAAAGATAATTAAGTTGCATTTTTAATTTTCTATTTTATTTTATTATATAAACAATGAGTTAATTTCGGTTCAATTTTATATAAAGATAAGTTGATTTTTTTGTTTGATAGTTATTTTTTAATAATATTTATCTGATATTTCATAAGTATAACCTGAATCGTCTCTTATTGTAACAACAACTCCAACATTGTTGAAGGGTATATCTTCGGGTGTATCTCCGAAAACATCAAGTTTTACAACATTATTCATTCCAATATACCCATACTCAGCATCAGTGATTATAGAGTCTAATAAGAGTTCAACTTTACCGCAGGCTAAATCAGTGTAATTGTTTTTATCAATTGTAACTAACAAAGTGTCATCTTTGTAAATATTGAATAACCAGGATTCCACTGTTCCTGGAATCTCGGAATAGTTTCTCATCGTAGCTAAAATACTAAATGAAAGAGCAGGGTCAATTCCGTTTTCACATGTTGCATTCGTAAATTCATATCCATTTAATAAAATTTTAATATCACTGTGGTTATTATTTATATCTTCATTTTTCTTGCAGCCTGAAGATAAAAAAGTAATTATTAAAAAACTTACTAAAATATAAAGATTAATTTTTTTCATTTTTAACTCTCTTTTTATATTTAAATTTAAATCCCTTTTTAATCTTTTATTTTATTTCTTGAAAACTTACAGGCCCCACTTCTGCAAAATCGAATCTATAATTATTCATATCCTCAATAGTGCCTCTAAAGAGCACTCTTGCTGGTTCTTTACTATTGAAGAGGTCTCCTGTTACTGGATCTGTTGTGTTTAAACTTATATTACCTGAAAAATAGTTTTGAATTGAGGTTTTTTTAACTGTTATATCATATCCAAGAGAGTCCTGGTTTGCATCATTTATATCTAATAACAATTCATCATTTATATCATAAATCCTGAATGACCAATTTACTATTTTCCCGGGAATAAAATTTGCAGTGTAAATACTGCATGTGCAGTACAAATAACAATTGTTTTCTATTAAATTCCTATATGCTTGTGCATATAAATCCTCTACAATAAATAAGCCTTCTTGTTTTTTACATCCTGTGAATGAGAGGATTCCTGAAAATATAATTGCTATTATAAATAAAATAAGAATTTTTTTCATTTTAGTTTTAAGCTCTCCTTCTAAGATACATAATACCTTCAAAAAAATGCCGGGACGCGGAATTGAACCACGGACGCAGGGATTTTCAGTCCCTCGCTCTACCTGCTGAGCTATCCCGGCAAGATTTAATAATAATAAAACAAAAAAATAATTTAGTCAATATCTATCTAACCTGGCTTTAGCTTCTTCGATTATCTTTTTAATTCCTCCTTCTATTTCCTCTTCTTCCGGTTCTTTAACATTTTCTTGTTCTCCTTCCATCTCCTGGTTTAACTTTTGTTTAAGTTCTTTTTTATATTCAATTTTAAGCAAATCCATGGCTTTCGTTGCATATGGTTCATTGCTTAGAACATATGCTTCGCCAAGATGCTGGAAAGCTTTTTCAATATCAGTTTCACACATTAATTTACCTATATAATAGGCTTTTTTTGAATTTTTCTTTTTCATATAGGAAGGTATCAAGTATTTTAGAGCTTTCTCGTTAAATCCATCTGCCATATACCAGAGTGATAACTGTTCAAGATGTTCTGCCATTGCTCTATTATCTGTGCATATCTTTTCAAGAGCTTTAATTGCTTCATCATAAAGTGTGAATTCTTCGTAAAGCTTTTTTGAGAAATAAAAAACAAAATGAGCTGATTTTAAAGAATGATCTATATTGTATATTTCAATGGAAGTTTTTAAAGCCTTTTTTATTGTTTCAACATCTTTTGAACTTGATTCCAAAATAATAACTTTTATTCTCAATGCATCTGCATTCAGGTTTTTATCTTTTACGGATTTTGCAAATGCAATTACTTCATCAGCCAGAGATTCTGCTGTTTTAAAATCCTTTTTTCCATAGATATAATAATATGCTTTATTTAATTTTATGTTTGATCTCTCAGCATCTGATAGCTTCTTGTATTGTAAAGCTATGTCAGCATAATTAAGTAATTTATCATATTTTTTTAATTTAAGTGATGTTTCAACAAGTTGAATAAAAAGAATTGAAGTCTGGTATTTTTTCTTTTTTCCAAATTTGTTATAGTATTCTTCAAGTTTTTGAAGTTTGAGCTCAGGATTTTTTTCAGTAAGAGCTGATATGTACAATTTCTCTTTATCCTGTTTTTTCCTTGCATAAATATAAAATGAGCTGATTATTATAAAGAAAATTGTAAAGATAATTACAGATTTTTTCATTTTTGACCTCCTGCGGTATTTTTTAATATAGCAATTTTATTTTTCATTGTCAACAAAAAAATTGACTGATACTGCTATTTATGGTATTTTTTTTAAATGCATAAGATATTATTAATCATAATTTAATTTGCAGTTGTTTTATTTGCTATTTCTGTACACGAGTCTGCTCATGGGTGGATGGCTAACAAATTTGGTGACCCAACTGCAAAACTTCAGGGAAGAATTACATTGAATCCCATTGCACATATTGATTTAATTGGCACGATAATTTTTCCAATTTTACTTGCAATTATCGGAGCTCCTGTATTTGGATGGGCGAAGCCAGTTTTGGTGAATCCATATAATCTGAATAATCCAAGAAAAGATGGAATGTTTATTTCTGCTGCTGGCCCTGTTTCAAATATTATTTCTGGATTTGTAGGAATTATTGCTTTTTTAACCTTAAGAAGTTTTGGAATAGTTAATTTATATACTGGTGGTAGTATTGAAGTTTTATCTTATATTCTCTATTATTTTATAGTTATAAACATTTTTCTCGCAATTTTTAATTTGATTCCAGTCCCACCTTTAGATGGAAGTGGTATTCTTGAAGGCTTGCTTCATGGTGAAGCTTTAGAAATGTATTTGAAAATCAAACCTTATGGGTTCTTGATTCTTCTTATTATTATTTATTCAAATATCTTAAATATTATTGCAAACCCTATAATTTCGACTGTTTATAGAATACTTTTGTAAGGATAGAAATGGAAAAAAAGATCGTAATGAGTGGAATGAGACCAACCGGTTCTTCTCACATAGGTCACTGGGAAGGAGCTTTAAAGAGCTGGGTTGAACTTCAAAAAAAACATCAATGTTATTACTCAATTGTTGACTGGCATGCATTAACAACTGAGTATCAGGATCCAAAAAATATAAAGGGTAATATAAAAGAGCTTTTACTTGACTGGCTTAGTATTGGGATTGACCCTGAAAAGAGTGTTGTTTATCTTCAATCCTCAATAAAAGAGATTACTGAATTATTTATGATTTTTTCCATGATCACACCATTAGGATGGCTTGAAAGAGTTCCAACATTTAAGGAACAGAAAATGCAGCTTAATGATAGAGATTTGAATACTTTTGGATTCCTGGGATATCCTCTTCTTCAAACCATAGATATAATTATAGTAAGAGGAAATATTGTTCCTGTTGGAGAGGATCAGGTCTTTCATCTTGAACTTGCAAGAGAAATTGTAAGGAAATTTAATAATTTTTATGGGGAATATTTTGATGAGCCAATGGAATTTCTTACTCCTATTCCGAAACTTCCTGGAATTGATGGACGAAAGATGAGTAAGAGTTATAATAATGCTATATATATCTCGGATAAAGCTGAGACAATTGAGAAAAAAATCAAACCAATGATAACTGATACAAGGCGAAAAAGAAGGACAGATCCTGGTGTACCAGAGGATTGCCCTGTTTTTGCTCTTCATCAATCTTTTTCATCAAAAGAGGAGATAAGAGAAATTTCGTATGCGTGTAGGAAAGCCTCAATAGGATGTATTGATTGCAAAAAGGTGCTTATAAAGAATATGAATGATTTTCTTGATCCTTTTAGGGAGAGAAGGGAAAAGTATGAAAAACTTAGTGTAATGGATATTCTTGAAAAGGGTAACAAAAAAACCAGAGAAACTGCAAAGAGAACATTGGAAGAAGTAAGAGAGCTTGTAAAGATATAAAAAGTATTAATATAAGTGATTTAAAAAAATGTATTCAGAAAAATATGAAATTCAAACTGAATTTTTTGAGGGTCCTCTTGACCTTTTACTCTATTTGGTTAATAAAAAAAGAATGAATATCTTAGATATCAAAGTTTCAGAGATTACTTCAGAATACCTTGATTATTTGATGAATAAAAGAGGCATAAACCCTTCCAGAGAGAGTGATTTTTTAATGACAGCATCAACTTTGATATACATTAAATCTCGTTCTTTGTTACCTGCACCTGAAATATATAATGAGGAGTCGCTGGAAGATAAACTTATAAACACTTTGGCTGAATATGATAAAATTCAGAAGATAACAAAACTGCTCAAACAAATGGAAAATGATGAAGTGTTGTTGTGGAAAAGAGAAGAGGTTTCTGAAAATTTCGAAACAAGAGAGTTTGATATTAAAGAGATTTCCTCTTTTCAATTAGCAGAAGTTTTTTTGAATTTAATTAAAAAAAGGGATAAAGAAGAATTTGTTAATATTAAATCAAGAGATTTTTCGATTCAAAAGAAGCAAGAAGAGATTTTAGAGATTTTAGAAACAAAAGGATATTTAAATTTTTCCGGGTATATTGAAATGCTGGATTCAACAGAAGAGTTCCTTGTTGCTTTTTTTTCATTGCTTGATATGGTTAAAAGAGGCATTATTATTGCATTACAAAAAAGATTGTTTGACACAATCTCAGTATGGAAAAATGGCAAATATAAAATTGCTCAATGAAGGAAGAGAAAGAGTTTAACATTGAAACAATAGAGCAAAAGACTGCTTTTATTGAATCGGTTTTGTTTGTTTCAAAAGAGCCAGTTGAACCAGAAAAAATCATGACTTTTTTGAAATGCAAAAACATAAAAGATTTTGAAGAAATTCTATCAAAATTAACTGATATGTATAAAGATTCTGAAAGGGGAATTGTTTTGAAAAGGTCAGGCGGAGGATTACAGCTTGTTACAAAAATAGAGATGCATGATTTGTTAAATGATTTTTTTAAAATAAAGAAGACATCAACATTAACAATTCCCTCTCTTGAAACATTATCAATTGTTTCATATAAACAGCCTGTTACACTTGCTGAGATTTCCCGCTTAAGGGGAGTGAATTCTGTTGGACCTGTGAAAAATTTGCTTCAAAAAAAATTAATAAAAATCAGTGGAAGAAAAAGGGTTCCAGGCCTTCCTGCACTATATTCTACAACAAAAGAATTTTTGCTCTATTTTGGATTAAATGATATTTCTGAATTACCTTCAATTGAAGAGCTGACTGAAATGTTTGAAGAAAAAGAGCAGCCCTCTCTGTTTAAACAAATACAAAGCGAAAATGGATAATTTATACTAAATTAGAAGAGCTGCCCTTGATCTTTGCCCATTAATTTGAAATATTTCTTAACTTCCTTTTTTACAATAGGTGATAATATTAATATTGCGATTAAATTGGGAATTGTCATAAATGTTATTACCATATCAACAAAGTGCCATACTATATCAATTCCCCATATTGAACCTAAAAATACAAATATACAATAAACATATCTGTATGGTTTAATTGATTTTGATCCTAACAGGTATTCTGCAGCCCTTGTTCCATAATATGACCAGCTTATAATGGTAGAGAATGCAAACATGATTAAACCTCCAGCAACCAAGTGCTGACCCATTGCACCTATTCCTATATGTGAAAGGCCTCTTGTGAATCCCTCTACAGTCATTCCTACTCCCTTTATCCCTGTTCTCCATGCACCTGTTAATATGATTGTAAAAGCAGTTAAACTGCAGATTATTAGAGTATCTATTAATGGACCAACTGAGGCTACCAGTCCCTCTCTTACAGGGTATTTTGTTTTTGCTGCTGCATGAGCAATTGCTGCAGAACCCTGACCTGCTTCATTTGAAAATAGCCCTCTTGCTACACCAAATCTGAGTGTAATAATAAAAGAAGAACCAATAAACCCGCCATATGCTGCAGTTCCAGTAAATGCGCTGTTAAGTATCAGGAAAAATGCATCAGGGATTTTATTATAAAAGATCATAATCACTGTGATAGCGCCTGCAAAATATAAGAAAGCCATAAAAGGGACAAGTTTTGAAGTAACCTCTGCAATCCTTTTTATTCCGCCTACAATTACAAGAAGTACAAAAGATGATAATATTAATCCGCTTACCCATGTAGGAATACTGTAATTTGATCTTAAAACATCTGAGATTGAATTGGATTGTGCCATATTTCCTGTTCCAATTGAGCACAATATAGTAGAAGCAGCAAAAATCACTGCAATAATCTTTGCAAAAGACCCGAATTTTTCTTTTAAACCCATTTCCATATAATACATAGGACCACCTGAGATCGATCCATCCTTGTGTATCTTTCTGAATTTAAAAGAGAGAGTGCACTCTACAAATTTTAATATCATTCCCAGAAAACCTGTAACCCACATCCAGAATACAGCACCAGGCCCTCCGAAATATATGGCAAGAGCAACACCAACTATGTTTCCGGTTCCTATTGTTGCTGATAATGCTGTTGTAAGGGCGCGGAAATGATTGATATCCCCTGTATCCTCTTTTTTGTCATATTTACCACTTATTACTTTAATAGCATGTGAAAGCTTTGTTATGTGAAGGAAATTAAATTTAATAGCAAAATAAATTCCTGTAGGTACGAGCATTATTAAAAGCAGGTATCCGCCTACATACTCATTGTATTTTACTATTATACTGTCAATAAAATGCAAGATCTGATCCATATACAACCTCAGTTTTTGAAAATTTTTTTTGTATGAAAGGTTAATTTATATATTATGAACAAAAAATTGTCAAATTAAAAAATTTTGAGTTTAAAAAAAAGTAGATAAAGGGTTTCTTACAATATCAAAATATATTATAATAAGTTGTGAAAGAAACATTGAAATTATAGAAGCTATCTATATAAATAATGAGGTTGAGATGAATTTTATAGATTTTCATTGTCATTTAGATCATAAAGATTTTGAGGGGCAAAGGAAAAAGATAATTGATGAATGTTTTAATTCTGGCTTTTCAAAGATAGTTACTGTTGCTGACCCTTATGAGAAAGAGTCGTATGAGCGAACTTTTGAGGTTCTTGAATACAATGAAAACATCTTATGTATGACTGCTGCTCATCCACACAATGCTGACCAATATACTTCAGAGATTGAGAGAAAAATAATAAAACTTTTAGAAAATAAGAGGGTAATTGCAGTAGGGGAAGCTGGACTTGATTTCCATTACAACCTATCAACTCCTGAAAATCAGCTAAAGGTTTTTAAAAGGCAGATTAATATTGCAAAAGAAATTAATATGCCATTACTCATCCATTCCAGAGAGGCAGAAAAAGAGATTTTAAAGACTCTTGAGCAAATGGAATTTAATTTACCAGTTATCTTTCATTGTTATACAGGGAGTATGGAAGATGCTAAGGAAATATTAGAAAGGGGATATTATATTTCTATTTCAGGTATTGTTACATTTAAAAAGAGTGACTATTTAAGGGAAATTGTAAAAATATTACCTATAAATAGAATTTTTTATGAAACTGATTCCCCTTATCTTTCACCAGAACCTTTTAGAGGTAAGTTAAATACTCCTTTAAGAGCAAAAATTGTTGCTGAAAAAATTTCTGAAATAAGGGGTGTTTCTGTTAAAGAGTTGAATAGTATTGTGAATGAAACTTTTAACAGGTTAATGAATTTTAATATTCATTAACGAATTTGAAAAGGACTTTACAAAAGATTCAGAATTAATTATACTTTAAAAAAAATTAAATAGGAGGATAGAAAAATGGGAGAAAAAAGGATAGAAAAAAAGACAAAAAAGGCTTCCAAAAAAACATTAAAAGAAAAGAGAAGAGAAAAAAAAGAAAAATCAAAGGAGAAATAAAGTTTTAGGTACTATTTTAAAGTATTAAATTTTAAAATTTAAGGAAAATATGTTGTGTATAGATTAACAGGCCGGAAAAGAAACCTTATTGCATTTTTTCTTATTGTTTTATTCCCTTTTGCTATTTTTTGTTCCAAGCAAATAGGTTCAAAAAATGGAAAAACTTTTTTGTGGCAGATTCAATCAAACACAAATATAAGTTATATTTTAGGCTCAATTCATTTCTTGAAAAAAGATATGTATCCTCTTAATAAAAAAATAGAGAATGCATTTGAGGAATCAGATGTACTGGTTGTGGAGGCTAATCTTTCCAATGATAAAATAGCAGGAGCAAGCCTACTTATTATGCAAAGGGGAATGTTTCAGGGAGATAGAACATTAAAAAAGGCTATTTTAAAAAAGACTTATACTCTTGCTGAGAAGAAGCTAAAAGAATATGGAATGGATATTTCCAATTTGCAGAAATTTAAGCCATGGCTTTTAGCAATGACTATTACGAGCTTTGAATTGATGAAATTGGGTCTTGATCCAAATTTTGGAATTGATAAATATTTTTTAGATAAGGCTTTGAAAAAAAAAGAAATTCTTGAACTGGAAAGTGTTGAGCTACAGATCAATCTTCTTGATAGTTTTTCTGCTGAGCAACAGGATAAATTCTTATTTTACACTTTAAAGGAGACTTCTAAACCCGGTAAAGATGTAGAAAATATTGTTAATGCCTGGTCTGAAGGTAATGCTTTTGAAATGGAAAAGGAGGTTTATGAAAATATCAATAAATTTCCTGAATTAAGATATGTTTATAAAAAATTAATAGATGACAGAAATGAAAAAATGGTGGAGAAGATTGAATCATTTTTAAAAACAAATAAGAAGTTTTTCATTGTTGTTGGTGCAGGCCATCTGATTGGGAAAAATGGTATTATCCAATTGCTCAAAAATAAAGGGTTTAAATTAAATCAGATTTAATTTAAATCTTGTTTCTATAATTAACAAATAATTATTTAATTTCAGTTTGAATTTTCATTAAGTCTGTTAAGATTGAATAACCAGTTTCAATTCTTCCAGCTCCGGGACCTACCATTGTTACGTCTCCCAGTAAATCTGTTGTAAAGGTAATAGCATTAGTTGCTCCCATTATCCCAGCAAGAGGGTGTGATAATGGGATCATTTCAGGCGCAACTGAAGCAAGAACCTTCCCATCTTTTTTCTCTACTGAACCAATCAGTTTCCATCTGGAATTTTGTTTTTTTGCTTCATTTATATCATTAATAGAAATTTTTGTTATTCCTTTGCAAGAAACATTTGAGATAGAGATAGGTGTTCCCATAACAACATTTGCAAGTATTGTGACTTTTGCACGTGCATCATATTCTTCAACATCACCTGTTGGGTCAGCTTCTGCATAACCAAGTTCTTGAGCCTTTTTTAGAGCTTCATTATAATCCATACCATTTTCCATTTGAGTGAGCATGTAATTTGTTGTTCCATTTAAGATTCCTCGAGCTGCAGATATCTCACAACCTGCAAGAGGTCCTTCAGCTAAATTTAACACGGGAGTTCCGCTCATAACTGTACCTTCTATCAAAAATTCAACTCCATTATTGTGTGCATATTTTTTCATCTCATGATATGCAAGTGCTGCTGGACCTTTGTTGCTTGTAACAATATGTTTTCCATTTTCAAATGCAGCCTTACAATGTGAAATGGCAGGTTCCCCAGTTTCAAGATTTGTAAAGCTTAATTCACATACCACATTTGCATTAGATTTTTTTATCATTTCTATAGCACTCCAATCTTTCACATCCTGAGAGAATTTTTCCCCTCTCTTAACTGTTTCCAGCATTGTTTTTATATCCAGACCATCAGGATTATAAACTGTTCCCCATGCCAGGTCGCTAATTGCTACTATTTCAAATTCATAATTATATCTTTGTTTTAATTCTGTTCGTTTTTTTAAAAGTATTTCAAACAATCCCTGTCCAACTGTCCCAAAACCCAACAATGCAATATTTTGTTTCATTTTTTTCTCCTTTTGTTGATTATTTGTTGTAGTAAGATATTCCAGCAAATTTTACTTTATGTCCATGTCTCATAATATTTTTTGCATCCTTTGTGCATCGAACACTTTTATAGTAAATAACATCGCCAATTTGTTCTGCATTTTTCAAGCGTTCCTCTTTTGGAAGAAAGTAGGTTTCCATTGTATCCATTGGCCTGGAAGTTCCATCGCTTTCATATTTAATTGTAATGTTAGTACCAGAATTCAGTACTATATCAGTATTCTCTGTCCAGTCAAAGTCTTTTAAACCAAGATCAGGATTTATGCGCAAATGTGCAGCTAAAGAGACTCCGCTAATTCCAGATTCTTCTAACTCTCTTGCACATTGAATGAACATTTTAGGGCTCATCCCATTGCCAAGGTTAATCTCATAAATAGATGTTGTACCATCATCACGTATATATTCCTTCATAATATTCAAAAGCATACGGAGTTGGATTGCATTCTGTGTTGCAAGAAGCATTGATATTTTGAATGACATATTTTTTATGTCTCGAGCATAGTAGCAAGCAGCAACAATAGTTGACCAGCTTGGATTCAGGAAGAAATCAGAACCAGTGTTTACTGCAGCTCTACTTATTCCATCAATATAGACCAGATGGTTGTTGTTTGCAACCTCAACACCACCAAGATTACCAAATGGAGTGCCCTGGTTTTTTAAGATTAAAGCTCTCATACCTGATGCAGGTTCCCATGTTTCGAATTTTTCTCCACAGATCTTTTCTAATCGTTCAAAAGCTTTATTAGAGAGGGGTGTGCCTATAAGATTTGCATTACAAAATTTTTCAACTTTCATTATATTTTCAGCCATTGCCAGGGTTGTTATTAATTCTCCGTTTAAAACGTAATCTTCACTGAGTGCCATTACAGAGATAAATTCTGCTGGAACCAGTGTTTCTCCATCTTCTGCTATTCGTTTCATGCCTCTCAGTGTCACAGGTGCTCCCTGCCAGCCAGAGACTTGTGCTGTAGCAATACCAGGTTTTGTAATCTTAATATTCTCTTTCTCAATAAAATCTTCTATCTTTGCAAATGATTTAACATAAGTTTCAGCTTTGTATAGTGTTTCACCAAAACCCTTTTCTTCAGCTATTTCTTTTCTCTCTTTGTAATCACGTAATTTTTTAATAGAATTTTCGATTTCTGATGCTCCTCCATACGATTCTTTTAATGCATCCATTTGTTGCATCTCTTTTTTGTTTAAAAAATTATAGTGTAAACTCATTTGTTCCTCCTTATTTATATTATTAAATAATTATTTAAAATATTTAAATTCATAATTTAGCCAGAGACTGTTTTATTAATTCCAATGCTTTTTCAATCCTTTCAATAGAATTAGCATAACAGAGACGTAAATAACCTTCTCCCATATCTCCGAATGATGTCCCGGGAAGTAAAGCCACTCCAGAGTCTTCAAGTAAGTAATTGGCCAGATCATCTGATGAGCGATCGAAACTTTTAATGTTCGGGAATACATAAAAAGCACCTAATGGCATCTGGCAACTAACTCCGGGGATTTTGTTTAGCCCTTTTACAATCACATCTCTTCTTTTTCGGAACACATTCCTTTTTTCCTCTACTTGTTGTTGCGGGCCAGAAAGGGCTTCTATACCTGCAATTTGTGTAAATGTAGCTGTGCATCCTACAGAGTGTGTTATTAAAAGGCTGACTTTATGCGCAAGCTGTTTTGGCATAATACCATAACCAAGTCGCCATCCTGTCATTGCATAGGTTTTTGAGAATCCATCCATTATTATGGTTCTCTCCTTCATGCCAGGCAAGGTCATAATGCTGAGAACTGGTTCATCAATATAGGTTAATCTAGTATATATCTCATCACTTATAACCCAGAAGTCATATTTCTGTGAAGCTTCAGCAATGATCTTCAGGTCAGATTCAGGGATAATACCACCCGTAGGATTGGAAGGGGAATTTATAATAACCAGGCGTGTATTTTTATTAACTCTCCTCTCAAATTCGTGCATATCAAATGAGAATCCCTTTTCTTCTTTTAAAGGAACTGGAATTGGTTCTGCTCCCATTATTTCTATAATAGCACGATAACTGGGAAAACCAGGATCAGGATAGATTGCTTCATCACCTGGTTCCAGAAGAGCCATCATAGGGAAAAAGAGGAGGGGTTTTGCTCCAGGTCCTACAACCACCTGTACAGGTAAAATATCCATTCCTATACGAGAACCCGTATAATCTGCGATCTCCTTTCTAAGAGCTGGAATACCAGCAGAGGGTGTGTATCTGGTTTCTCCATTAGCAATAGCGCGGATACCTGTGATTCCTATATTTGGAAATGTTTGAAAATCAGGTTGCCCAATCTCAAGATGAATAATCTCTCGTCCACAAGCTTCTAATTTTTGGGCTTTTGCCAGTACTTCATATGCTCCTTCAGGTTTCAGTAAAGAGGTTCTATTAGCTAATTGATCATGCGATTTTTTCATTCTTTTCCTCCTCTATTTATAAGGATATTTTTAGTTTATCCTTACAAATTTTTTTAATTATATTCTTTTAAGACTCAATTCCATTAACTTTTCATCTGTAGGAATACCTTTTGTATTCCATCCTCTTTCCTGATAATACATATCTAACCATTCTTCAAATATCTCTTCATGCATAAATTTTCCTTTAAATATCCCAGATAAATGCTCTTCTTTGAAGAATCGTTGGGGAAGAGTATCATCTTTTCTTGTTCTTCCATTTTTAATATTATACATTCTGGTTATATTTGAGATTTTTTCCCCAATTTTTATAATGTTGTTTTCATTCATCTCAATTCCAGTTAAACTCTCAAGAATTGGAATTAGTCTGTCAAAACCGTATGGTAGAAAATCACACACAATTAAAGAATTTTTTGCATTAACCTCATCCTGGCCTTTTTTAATATAAGGCGGAGTATTCTCAAATGTGAGTAAACCGTTCATTTCATCTGAAGCTGACCAGAATCGTGTGTGGCTTGCAAAGTCTGATGTAGCAAGGGTTAATCCCATAGATGCACATCCTTTTATATTAACACCTGAAAGTTCCATACCAGCAGTTTGAATTGCAAAATAATCACTTCCCTTCCCGATTTTTTTTGATGCAATTCGTGAACCTTCTGCAAGTAGATCACCAATGCCTTCGCGTTTTGCAATTTTCCTTATTAAAGAAAATTGAGCCTCAGCATTTCCGAATTTCAAATTTATTCCATTTGTATCTTTTGCAGTTAAAATTCCTTTTTCAAATGCTTCCATTGCAAAAGAGGTTACCACTCCTGTTGAAATTGTATCTATACCAAGATCATCACATAGGTAATTTGCATATGCAATACTTTCAGCATCCCCAATACCACACCCTGAACCAAGAAAAGCAGTTGTCTCATATTCAGGCCCCTCAAGCTCATAACCTTTCCAATGTGCCAATTTTGAACACAGGATTCCACAATTAAAACAGCCCACACTTTCCCATTTCAGTTTTTTCTTCATGCTTTCAGAAGTGATATTTTCATACTCTTCAAATTCAACATCTTTAAAATTTCTTGTAGGTAAAAATTTACCATCTTCTTGACCCATTCGTATCCACATATTTGTGCCAAGTTCGAATCTTTTTTCCCTATTTGGGTGTTGCATGATATCCCTTGTAAGTTCGGAGTTTAATTCCATAAATTTTTCTCTATTATGAATATCAATTTTTTCATTACCTTCAATAACTATTGCTTTCAATTTTTTTGATCCCATTACTGCTCCGGAGCCACCTCTCCCAAATTGTCTGTATAACTCAGTTCCAATGCAGGCAAATTTCACCTTGTTTTCCCCTGCAGGTCCAATGCTTGCAATTCTTGCTTCTCGATATTTTGATTTCAGTTTTTTCTCTGTTTCAAATATTCCCAATCCCCAGAGGGATGAAGCATCTTCAAGCTTTACTCCTTCTGAAGTTATATGAAGATAAACTGGCTTGTCACTTTTCCCTGTAATTATAATATAATCAACCCCGGCTTTTTTTACCATTGGTCCAAAGTATCCACCAGCATGAGAATCAAGGAAAGTTCCTGTAAGTGGGGATTTTGTCACTAATGCAGATCTTCCAGATGTTTGAACAAGGGAACCTGTAAAAGGGCCTGTTATAAATATAAGGGGATTCTCATCAGAAAAAGGATCATGAGTTATTAATCCCATGTCAACCATTAATTTTAAGCCAGCCCCTTTTCCGCCTATAAATGTTTCGAATAAATCTTTTGGAGGTGTTTGATATAAGTACTTTTTTTTGCTTAAGTCCACCAGTAAACATCTGTTCTTGTAGCCTTTATACATATTTTTTTCCTCCTTGTTATCTGTAATCTTTTATTAATTGAAGTATCATTTTATATTTTGAAACATGAAAATTAATAATAAAAGATTTAGCCTTGCATTGTCAAGAGAAAAAAATTAGAAAATCAAGCTTGAAATTGTAATATTTTTGAGATATACTCTCACGTTTATTATTTTATAAGAATTAAAAGGAGATAAGATTCTATGAGAGTAGTAACAAGACCTGATTTCGATGGTATTGTATGTGCTGCACTTCTCTATGAAGTTGAGAATATAGATGAGCCAGTAAAATGGATAGAACCAAATGAAATAGATAAGGGAATGGTTCAAATAAGTAAAAATGATATAATTGCAAATTTACCTTATGATACAAGGTGTGGTTTGTGGTTTGATCATCATTATTCAAACAGATTAAATAAGGTATATATGGGGGTTTTCAAGGTTGCTCCATCAGCCGCAGGTTTGATCTTTGAATATTACAAAGGAAAATTTCAACGAGATTATATAAAATTGGTCAGAGAAACGGATAAAATTGATTCTGCAAATTTAACTTTAGATGAAATTCTTCATCCTGAAAAATATCCTTATATAATGCTGTCAATGACTATTTCAAATTATGGCATATCTGATGAATCTTATTGGAATAGAGTTGTTGATTTACTTAGAAAGTATGATATTGAAAAAGTTCTTAAAGATAGAGAAGTAAAAAGGAGATATGAATACACACTGAAGAGAAACAAGATATATAAAAGGTTTTTAAAACAAAATACTGAACAAATCAAACATGTTTCTATTACAGATTTTCGTTCTTTAGATAAAGTACCAACTGGAAATAGATTTTTGGTATTTACCCTATTTCCAGAAAGTTTTGTTAATCTTAAAATTCGTTTTGACAATGAAAATAAAAAAAGGGTTATAGTAAGCATTGGGAGTAATATTTTGAATCAGAATTGTCGTGTAAATCTTGGAGAATTAACCTCAAAATTTGGGGGTGGAGGTCACTTTGGCGCAGGCTCATGTAGTTTTGATACCAGCAAAGCAGATGTTTATATAGAGAGAATTACTGATATTTTATTAAATAATAAAAAATAATAGAGGAATAGAATGATAAATATTAATAAAGTTTGTGTATATTGTGGTTCAAGTGAAAAATGTGATCCAATTTATTTGGAGGCTGCAAATATACTTGGAAAGGAACTTGCAAAGAACAACATTGATATTGTTTTTGGTGGTGGGTCTGTTGGATTGATGGGAAAACTGGCAGATGGTGCATTATCAAAAGAGGGTAATGTTGTTGGCATAATACCAGACTTTATGAATGAGCTTGAATGGGCTCATAAGGGGGTAACAGAGCTCCGAATCGTAAAGACTATGCATGAACGGAAACGTATGCTCATAGAGGATGTGGATGCTGTTATAACTCTTCCAGGAGGATGTGGTACTTTTGAAGAAGTGTTTGAGGCAATTACTTTAAAACGCCTGGGTATTTACCTAAACCCAATAGTATTTGTGAATATTAAGGGATATTTTAATCTTTGTTTAAAATTACTTGATCATTGTATTGATGAACATTTTATGAGAGAAATGCATCGTAATATGTGGCTATCAATTGATCGGGTAGAAGATGTTATAGAGGCTATTAAAAAAGCTTATAAATGGAACGCTAATGCAAGGCATTTTGCTGTTGTATAGATAAAAGGTAATTTTATCTATACATGGTCCATTTAATTATCTCTTTGAGAGAGGCTTTTTTCCCATACATTAAAATCCCTGTTCTAAAAATTTTTGCTCCAAGCCATGCTAAAAACACGATAAATATTAAGCTGGATAAGATTGAACATGCAATTTGGAAAAAAGAGGGAATTGCAACACTGATTCTCATAAACATAAGAGTTGGTGTGAAAAGAGGAAAAAATGAGGCAAGTACTACAATTGATGTATTTGGGTTTTGAGTTATCATTATTCCAATTATAAATGGTATAATAAGGAGAAAAGATATGGGAGTTGCATATTGCTGTGCTTCTTGATCTGTATTAACCGAAGCACCAACAATTGAAAATAGAACAGAAAACATGAAGTATCCTAAAATGAAAAAAACAACAAAATATATGATTAGTTCAGGAGTAAAAAAGCTCAAAACACTTTTATCAATTTTAAAAGAGAAGCGGCTTACGAATACACCCCCTAAAATTATCCAAAGAGTGACTTGAGTTAAACCGGCAAGTCCTATACCTAAAATTTTTCCATAAAATAGATATTGTGTTTTTGTTGAAGATATGAGAACTTCAGCGATTCTATTATTTTTCTCTTCAATAATACCCCTCATTATTAATTGCCCATAAGCCATGATTATTGAAAATAGTAAAGCTAGCATGAAAATTGACATTATGTATGGTATTTCAGAGCGTGATTTTGTTGTTCCCTCTTTTTTTACTATAAATAGAGTTGGTTTTATGTTTTGTGTTGCTTTTTCTACAATTTCAACAATTTTCGGATCACCTATTTTTTCCTTTAAAATGTTAGAAGATAATATTTTTTGAATTTTTAAACTAATATATTTATTAGTTTCAAAATCGGAAATATTTGAAGCACAAAAATATATTTGCCTTGTTTTTTTTACATTTTCCGGTATTAGAATAAGTCCATCTATTATTTTATCTAAGATCTTATTCTTATATTCTGGGATTAATTGAAAGTTTGAATCTTTACTATTCAAGGTATTTTTTTCATATACTTTTATCAAATCATTTTGTTTTTGATCTGTTTTTATAATATTTGTAAAGTTTAATTTAAGTGCCTCTTTTACTGCCTTACTTTTATTGCTTTCTTCGATAAATTGTTTTTGAATAATCCCTGAAAAGTCTGAAATCTCAATTTTTTTTACTTCTCTTCCAGCTTTTTGAAGAAGTATTGGAAGAAACATAAATCCAGCCATTAAAATAGGACTTAAAATCGTTGATATAATAAAGGACTTTTTTTTGACAATCTGTTTATATTCTTTTTTTATTATTGTGCATATTTTCATATGTTGTCTCCTTCTACAATTTCGTTTGTCTGGGAAAGTTTTTTTATAAATATATTACTTAAAGAAGGTTCTGTTGTTTGAAAACTATTAACTGATAATTTATTTATCAAATCTTTTAATAGTTTATCTTTATCATTGATGTCTTGTAATTCAATTTCCATCTCTTTCCCATAATCTCTTACATCTTTTACATATTTAAGAGAAGATACGAATTCAGAGTTTCCATTGTAATTTACTTTTAAAAATTTTGTTCCATATATAGATTTAATTTCAGAAAGTGGACCATCCAGAACCTTTTTGCCTTTATTTATCATAACAACTGAATCAACTATTTTTTCAGCATATTCCATAAGGTGAGTAGATAAAATGATTGTTACTCCTTCTCTCTTTTTTTCAAGAATAATGTTTTTAACAATTTCTATGTTAACTGGATCAAGACCTGCAAATGGTTCGTCTAAAATTAGAAACTCTGGTGAATGCATTATTGTTGTAATAAATTGAAGTTTTTGAGCCATTCCTTTTGATAGTTCCTCAACCTTTTTGTTTCTATAGTCCTCAAGATCGAATTTTTTTAATAATTCATTGCCCTTTTTTTTGATTTCGATTTTTTTCATACCCTTTAATTCACCAAAAAAAGATAAGGTCTCTGAAATTTTAAGTTTTCTATATAACCCTCTTTCTTCAGGTAAATATCCAATCCTATCTTTTATCTTTTCAGAAAATTTTTCTCCCAAAATTTTAACATTTCCTGAGTCAGGAGCAATAATGTTCATTATCATCCTTATTGTAGTTGTTTTACCAGCTCCATTTGGTCCAAGAAGTCCCAATATTTCACCCTTGTTTAATTTTAAAGAAAAATTATCAACAGCTCTTTTTCCATCAAAATCCTTAATTAATTTTTCAAGAACAACAATGTAGTCATTCATTATTCCTCCTCTGTTTATTGAAATTTGAGAATTTAATTATATTGTATTTTATCAGAGTTTTTGTTCATTTCAAAATTGAAAAAATAAGCTTTTACATATAGAATATTAGTGTAAAGAAAAATGAAAGAGTATGAAACATTTCCAACAACAGCAGATGTTGGTATAAGAATAAAAGGAATAACATACAAAGATCTTTTTAAAAATGCAATAAAGGGTTTAAATTTGTTGATATTTGAGAATGAAACTAGCTCACAGAATTACAATTCTCCAATTATTTATCCATTTGATTTTAATGGAGATAGCTTAGAGAATGTTCTTGTCAATTTTTTATCGGAAGTTTTGTTTTTACTATATTCAAAAAATAGAATGACGATTGATATTAATTTTGAAGAGGTGAGTAAAAATCATTTAAAAGCTGATTTGGTTACATTTAATTTAAATTTAGAACCTGCAATTGAAATCAAATCCGTAACATACCATAATTTAAAAGTTATTGAAAAAAAGGGTATAAAATATGCTGAAATAATTTTTGATATATGAAAATGGAATTCAGAGACTTTAATAAAATATCAGATTATAGGTGGCTTTTGGAGAAGAATAAAGATAGAGCCATGAGGGTTGATGCTGAGATTATTGCAAGTGAAGATATCTTAAAAAAGGCTATTGAAGATGCTTCAATACAGCAGGTTATTAATGTGGCATCATTGAATGGTATTATTTACCGCTCTTTAGCTATGCCGGACATTCATTATGGTTATGGTTTTTGTATTGGAGGAGTTGCTGCTTTTCCTGCTGATTCTGGTATAGTTTTACCAGGAGGAGTTGGATATGATATAAATTGTGGAGTAAGACTGATTTCAACAGAAATTACTTTAAAAGAAATAATTAAGCACAAAGAATCAATAGGATATTTGATTTTAAATGAGATTCCAACAGGATTGGGTTCAAAGAAGAAGTTTAAATTTGGTAAAAAGGATTTTTTAAGAATAATAAAAGATGGAGCTAAAGAAATTGTTGATAATTACTCAGGTTTGAATCAGGATCTTGAATATATTGAATCTAATGGAAAACTTGATTTTGATTCTTATGGAGTTATTAGTGAAAGGGCTTATGAGAGAGGGAGAGCACAGGTCGGTTCATTGGGTTCAGGCAACCATTTTATAGAAATTCAATTGATAGATGAAATATTTGATGAGGATTCTGCTGAGATTTTTGGATTAAAAAAAGGAAATATCTCAATCATGATTCATACGGGTTCTCGTGGTTTTGGCCATCAAATTGCATCTGATTATATAGAAAGGATCAGGAGAAAGAATATAAATAAAATAAGAATAAAGGACCCTCAATTGATTTATGCTGAGATTAGCTCAAATGAGGGGAAAAATTATCTTCAGGCTTTGAATGCAGCATCGAATTTTGCCTGGGCTAACAGGCATATGATAATGGAGGATGTAATTTCAATTTTTGAGAAATTTTTTAAATCTTCAAGAAAGGGTCTTGGAATGAATTTGGTTTATGACCAGGCTCATAATATAGCTAAATTTGAAGACCATGTTATTGATTCTGAGAAAAGGAGAGTTTTAGTTCATAGAAAAGGGGCAACACGAGCTTTCCCTTCAGGACACAAGGATATTCCTGAAAAATATAGGAAAACGGGCCAACCTGTTTTGATTCCCGGAAGTATGGGTACAGCCTCATATGTATTGAAAGGAACAAAAAAGGCAATGGAATTAACTTTTGGTTCATCTGCTCATGGTGCTGGAAGGAGAATGAGCAGGCATAAGGCAATAAAATTTTCTTCGGATATGAATGTTAGAGAGAAATTAAAAAAGAAGAATATATTAGTGTTTTCACACTCTAATAAGGGGTTAAGAAAAGAGATTCCAGAAGCATATAAAGATATAGATGAGGTTATTGAAGTAACTGAAGGTTCGGGTATTTCAAAAAAGGTAGCTCGTTTAATCCCATTGATAGTTGTTAAAGGATAGGAAGAAGGTAAAAGCAAAAAGTAGGATTTGGGGGCTGGGATTTGGGAGTTAGTAAAAAATATCAAGTAAAAACTCATCACTTGTTATTTTGACTCTTCGACATCTCAATATTTCGACTCACACTTAGACTCAAACTTAAACTGATAAAGGAAATACTATTCAACCATTCAACAAAACGTTATCGGATGTAAAATTTTAGGGTTGTTCTGGTTATATTTTGAATTCTTTTATGCCTTGACAATCAAAATCACAATTACTCCACTCATTGTCTATATCAGCCCCACATTTTCTATACACATCAATTAAGTTTCAAATGACATTTGGCACATTTTTTCTTGACAAAACCGTAAATTTTATATATATTGATACTTATCAATATGTTAATATGAAAGAATCTTTAAAAATATTCAAAGCATTATGCGATGAAACTCGCTTAAAAATAGTTGAGTTTTTAATTAATGGAGAAAAATGCGTTTGCGAGATAGTGCCTTATACAAAGAGAACACAATCAACGGTTTCAATTCAATTAGCTAAACTTAAAAACCTAGGAATTGTTGAATCAAAGAGAGAAGGGAAAAGTGTTTACTATAAACTCATAAATGAGAAAGTTAGAAAAACCCTGGAAATAGTAAATAATAATCCTAAACCGAAAGGAGGTAGTAAAAAATGAACTTAAGTAAATACTTTGAGGTCGGTATAAAATTCCATGGGCATAAATGCCCTGCAATGCCTTTAGGCATAAGAACAGGTCTTGCTGCGATGAAAAAATTAGGGGTAGAACACGCAAGCAACAAAGAATTATTTTGTTTTGTTGAAACTGGCCCATCTCATGCTACAATGTGTTTTGTAGATGGAGTCCAAGTAGCGACTGGTTGCACTTATGGCAAGGCAAACATAGAAAAACTCAACTATGGAAAAAATGCTATTATACTGATTGATGTTAAAAATAAGAGATCTGTTAGAGTTTCTTTGAATCCAGAATTTCAAGTAAAGGGATTATCTTCTGAGTTTGTTAAATTAAGGCAGAGAGGTATTGAACCGAAGGATATTAAACCAGAGATTGTGGATCCAATGATTGAAAAAATAATATCAGTAAAAAATGAGGAGATATTAAAGATAGGTGAGGTTGAGGATGTTGATTTTAGACCTAAAAAAGGGACTTTTTATTGGGAAAAATGCGAAAGATGCGATGAGGTTGTATTTTCAAACGGTTTGAGGGTAGTTAAGGGCAAACATTATTGTATCCCCTGTTCAGCATTAGAAAAATAATGGTAAAAAAATGGATATAATTTTTATTACGCCCATATTGTTTTTTTTCATAGCATTTGTTTTTTCAATGCTTGGTATGGGTGGCTCTCAACTTTATATCCCAATCCTGTTTTGGTTGGGCATGGATTTCAAAACACAGGCAATTCCTCTTGGAATGCTATTAAACCTTGTCAGCAGCTCATCCGCTGCTGTTACTTATGGGGAAAAGAAATTAATTGACTGGAAAGTTGCAATACCTTTTGGCCTTGCTATGATATTATTTGCTCCTATCGGGACATGGCTTAATATAAGCTTGCCAACAAAACCAGTAATTTCAATCTTTGCAGCATTTACTGCTACATCTGCGGTATTGATGCTCAGTGGCTGGAAGCCAAAAAGAGGTGAGTTTTCATCTAAAGAACGCACAATTTTAGGCGTTTCAGGCGGTTCAGTTCTGGGATTCTTTGCCGGATTGATAGGAAGAGGAGGTGGCGGTTTTGTTGTACCTTTATTATACATTGCAGGATTAGGGGTAAAGACTGCAGCAGCCACTTCTGCCTTTGTAATAACATGTTCTAGCACTTCAGGTTTTATTTCCCATATTTTTACTGCTGCGCAACCAAATTGGAGTATCTGGATTCTTTGTGTATTTTCAGTCTTGATTGGAAGCCAATTAGGTTCGCGTTTTATGGCTACAAAACTAAAATCAAGATATGTAAAAACAATATTTGGAACAGTATTACTTGGAGTTGCAGCAATTCTTATTCTCCAAAATTTGCTATTATGAATAAAATTGGAGGGTTTACTTTTAACCTTCAGTTATTTTATTATAATATTTAATATGATAAAATTGACCTTTGCTCGCTAAAAGCCAGAAATAAAAAAGGAGATGATAAATGATGAAAAACTTTTTGAAGGAGATATTCTCAGGCACAGAATTAGTTGGAACAATGAATTTGATTGCAGGGATAATCATGGCTCTCCTATGGTCATATTTAGCATCGCGATGGTGGTCAGTAGCCTTCGGATTTCTTGCAGTATTTTTCTTGATAGAAGCAATCTGGCACTATATACTTACTGATTATTTACGGCATATTCATAAAGACTAACAAGGGAAATAACGAGTATTTCATCTTATAATTTGAAAAATTAAATTGGGAATATTTAGGGTTGTTCTGGTTATATTTTGAATTCTTTTATGCCTTGACAATCAAAATCACAATTACTCCACTCATTGTCTATATCAGCTCCACATTTTTTATACATATCAATTGCTGATTTATTCCAATTTAAGACTTGCCAGCGAACTCTTTTACAATTCTCTTTTTTTGCAATTTCAAATATTTTTTTCAATAATCTAGTTCCTATTTTCTGCTCCCTAAAAGATTCCTTTACATATAAATCATCTAAATATAATGACTTTCCAATCCAAGTATAATAAGCAAAAAAATAAAGAGCCATTCCAACAATCTCTTTTTCTTCGGTTTCAGCAACAAAGCATTGAAAAAAATCTTTTTCTTTTTTCATTTGTTCGACTGTGTTCGTTACTTTTTCTGGAGCTTTTTCAAATGTAGCAAGTTCCTTTATTAATGATAAAATTGCAAAAAAATCTTTTTCAGTGGCTTTTCTAATTGTGATTTTCATTTTTATATTGTTATATATTATATAATATCTAAACACAGGAAAATTTAAATGTCAAGAAAGTTTTCAGGAAAAGGAAATGTGAGGTCAGTTATTTCATTATAATATTTAATATGGTAAAATTATTTTATATCCATAGGATAGCCTTTTACCAGGAGGTGAAACATGATTGGAAGGATGAAAATATATGTTCTCCCAGAGGGATGTATATGCGAAAAGTTCGTATATCTTCCCAATTCAGGTGTATACACGACCTGTTCGGACATGAATGAGTTAGGCGACATTTTGGCTGCAAAAAAGAGGTAAAAAGAATGTTCAAACCAGATCAACCAATTAAATCTTACAAAGATGATATCTTAGGTAGGCGTCCATTTGCTCAATCGCTTGGCGATGCCATTCTTAGCTATAAAGAAAAAGATAGTATTGTTATTGGACTTTTTGGTGCATGGGGGTCCGGAAAAACTTCAATAATTAACATGGCTTTGGAGCATATTGAAATTGTTTCAAAAAACGAAACCGATGACGAGAAACCTATTGTCATAAGATTCAATCCTTGGAATTATTCTGATCAAAACCAACTTGTTACTCAATTTTTTAGACAACTATCGGTAGTGCTTAGACGACCTGATTATGCTAGTGATGCCAAGAAGGCAGGAGAACGGTTAGAAACATATGCTAAATTTTTTGAACCATTCGCCTTAATACCACCTGTTGGTCCTATTGCAAGTATACTTTCTAAGGCATCCAAAAAGATTGGAAGTGCTGCAAAAAGTTGGGGGGAGCATAAAGAGAATGATTTAGAGGAAATTCGGAAGGAATTGAACGATTTACTCGGTAAACAACCTCACAAAATTATTGTTGTTATTGATGATATTGATCGTCTCAATAACATGGAAATTAGACAAATTTTTCAGCTAGTTAAATCCTTAGGAGATTTTCCAAATACAATATATCTACTTGCATTTGATAAAAATGTTGTTATAAATGCATTGAAAAAGGTCCAAGAAGGTTCCGGTATAGAATATTTGGAAAAGGTAGTTCAAATTCCTTTTGAAATTCCACTCATTTCTAAACAGGAAATAGAGCATTTATTGTTTAGTCAACTTAATAAATTAATCAAGGACATACCAGATAATAAATTGGATAAAACCTATTGGGGTAATATATACAATAGTGGACTTAAGTATTTCTTTAGAAATATTAGGGACGTTACACGTTATATTAACTCATTACGATTCAGTTTTAAGATGGTAAAGGGCGAGGTAAATGTAATAGATTTTTTTGCTATTACTGGAATTCAGGTTTTCATCCCAGAAGTCTACTATGGAATAAGAGATAATAAAAATATTTTCTCGGGAGTATATTCCGATTATGGAAGAAGTGATGTAACAAAAGAGCAAGACAAAAAAGGTTGCGATGAGATAATTAGCAGAGTAAATGAACCTCCTCAAGAATTATTAAAGGATTTCTTGAAAAGGCTATTTCCAAAGCTCGAGTCCATCTACGGCAACACTAGCTATGGCTACAACTCGTTGTATGATTGGAGAAGAGATTGCCGAATATGTAGCCCTGATATTTTCGACATATTCTTTAGGCTCTCTCTTCCAAAAGGAGAAATCTCCCGAAGAGAAATTGAGACAATATTGTCGCTGGGAAATAATCCTGATTCGTTTGCTGAAGCCCTTTTAAAACTCAATGAAGATGGAAGAATAATAAAGTTTCTTGAGCGGTTAGAGGATTATACTCGAAGTGATATTCCAGAGGAAAATATAGAATCCATTATTACTGTTCTGATGGATATAGGTGATTTGTTCCCTGAAGGCGATTCAGGTTTTTTCGAAACATATACACCGATAAAGCTCATCCGTCTATTCTATCAACTCAGTCATCGTTTTGATAGCCATGAAAGGAGATTCAATATTTTTAAACGCGCTATGGAAAAAACAACAAGAAGCTTATATACGATCGCTCATGAGGTAAGCATACAGGATCAGCAGCATGGCAAATATGGTTCTAAAAGAACCCCGGAGCCCGAAGAGAAGTTAACTGTAAATTCGAAACAACTTGAAGAATTGGAAAAACTTGCTTGCAACAAAATTGAAAGTTGGGCTGACGATGGCCGATTAGCAAAACACAAATATTTATATTATATTCTTTTCAAGTGGAAAGATTGGGGAAAACGGGACAAAATCAATGACTTCGTGAAGAATATGATAAAAAATGATGCTAGTTTGATTGAGTTCATTACCAGTTTCTTAAGTAAATCTATAAGTCACGGTATATCAGATTATGTTGAAAGAATACATTGGCAAATTCCTCTCAAGAATATTGAAGAGTTTATGGACTTAAAAGAGATAGAGCCACGAATAAGAAAGATATTATCTTCTTCGGATTTTAAGCATTTGGATGATCGAAAGAAACTTGCTATAAAAACGTTCTTAGATACTATCGATGGAAAAATAAAGGATCCTTTTTAAAAATGAAGCCGAAACATCCCATAACACACTATATACGATGGGAATCTAAGTTAATATGCCCTTAGGAGAATATAAATGAGATTTTATTTTACAAAACGTCACGCAGATGCTTTGAAAGCGAAAAAAATTCAACCGTCTCTTCCTAAGAGGTTGCGAGTTGCTATCCATCGAACACTGGAAAGATACTCTACATGGGGTGGCTTTGACAATGACGAAAATATTACTTTCAGCGAAACTGAATGGACTCTTAAAACATTTTATGGTGAGGACAAGTTACGTGCATATAATGAAGAAGACAAATTGGTTCCCACAAATCTGGATGGACTTATAGAAAGTGGGTATCCTGCGAGGGTGCTTGATGTCATAGAAGCATGGTGTGACGCTGCTGAACCTTTAAATGCAGTTGAATGTGAAAAGGAGTTAAATACTCTATTTGAAATTCACAATTCACCTTGGCGTATAGTAAATGCAACGGTATTCCTTGTTGATTCAGAATATCTACATAATGAAGTGGTTGCTAAGACTCAAGGCCTCTTGCGGGAAAATTCGGTGGCTGGTGCCCTTGAAGAATTCACAGAGGCAGTATCATGTCTAATGGATGGTCGAACAAAAGAAGCTGTAGTTAATGCTCACAAATCCGTTGAAAGTGTGATGAAGACTATCTTGGAGACTAAAAAGCATCTTACTTTTGGATGTCTTCTTACGAACATTATTAAATCGGGAATTATACCCTCTTACTACCAAGAATTCATGATTCATTTTGAGAAGCTTGCTTTGGGAGTTGTAAAAGAACGAAATAGGCCTGGTGCTGGGCATGGACAGGGAGCAGAAACAACAGAGGTGCCAAGAAGTTTGGCTGAATTTGCTGTACATATCGCTGCTGTTATTAATCTGTTTCTAATTAGACGATGGCTCGAATCTTGTCCCAAACAAGTACAAGATGTTGAGGAAGATGATGCACCATTCTGACAAAAATGCCTTTAGGGCACATCGGCTAACAAAGAGTTTATGGCTCAAGTGCTTTGCACCTTCGCCCAAATTGCCTTTGGCAGCTTCGTTTGTCCGCAAAACGTTATCTGAAATAGCTAATACAAATGAGGTGAAAAATGGCATCTGTTAGCTTACCTGATTTGCCAAAAGGAAAGGAGTTTGAAGAGTACATTTCTGCCTATTTTCAGTCAGGCGGAAATTACATTGAAAGAAATATCATTGAAAGAGAAGTTGAAGAGGTTTTGGAATTGGATATTATTACCACAGATTATTGCTTATCTCCACCTGAGATCAAACTTCTTGAAGTAAAATCTGGGGAGTGGGGATTTCCAGATTTATTTAAAATGCATGGCTGGATGGATTATCTGAATATTTCTAAGGGAGTATTCGTCGCTAGCAAAGAAAAAAGCACCGCAGATTTTTTCAAAAAGAAAGCTAAAGGACTAAATATAGATTTAGAAGTAATTCCTAATTTAAGCGAGTCTAAAGAAGCATTATCTGAACTTATAAATAATGAGACTATTGAAGATATAGATATTTTAACTTGGAGATTCTCTTATTGGGTTGAACGTAATTTGTTGAAACGTCTAAACCATAAGAAAAAATCCCACTCAGATAAGAAATGTTTTAAAGCTTTGGAGGATTACTATTTTAAAGTAAATAGCAGGATATTCTTTACTGAAAATATTGTCCGAAAAGTAAGCGAATTATACTCTATTTTTCAAAAATTCCCACGCATCTCAGCTAAATGTGGAAATGAACTTATAGGTAACACTTTTGATGAGGAATATGGTGTCTTACCGAGACTGATCTATGAGGATACCTACTATAAATGCAGTTACAATGATGTTCAGATAGCCACGTTTATAGAACATTGAGCAAGATTGGCTATATTGAAAAATGCAATAGATTATAAACTTTATAAAGATGCTGACATTAAAGATAAAACAGAGAATGTAAAAATATTGGGTGATATTACATTAATGGATTTTTTGCCACTATCATTTAAAGAAGGTTTAGATGTTATTTCTAAGCATAGATATTTCCACAAATATCCTGTTTTTTGGTAATGGTTTATGTGGTTATTTGGAGGTTTTATCTTGAAAGATTATCAAGAAAAAGAATACGAAGTACTATCTCAGAAAACAGGAATTCCTATAGAGGAGATACCAAACGCTTTGGAAGCATATCAAATATTATTTCCACGAGATGATGGGTGGTTTATGTATTTATCTCCAAACTCAAACATAAAAATGATAAAAATGTTTTCAGTCCCTTTTATGGGTGTCGGTGCACACTACAGAAAGTTACTTTATACCAAATCCGGAAAGTTTAAAGATTTGAATCTAAAGGGAATGTATACGTTAAATGACTTGAATAAATGGATTAATTTAACAGTAAAGGTGTTGCAAAATGAGAAATAAGCCACTTCTGATAACACAGTATATACGCCACGGGCTAGCGCTCTTGCCCTTCGGGACATTGCTCCCGTTAATCGCAACGTCGTATATGCTGGGAGAGTTAGGCGAAATTGGCTCAAATTATTATTAAAGAATAGGAGGAAGCAAACATGATTGTTAGTAAAATTTGTATTATTATTGAATATATTTTACCACTTTTATTTAATCATACAGAATACCTTCTATATGATTATCAGTTCTTTCATTATAATATCTAATATGGTAAAATTATTTTATGTCCAGGTCATTAAGGATTGAATTTCTTGGAGATGTCGTTGTGAAAAGAATGAAATGTGATAATGAAAGAACTGACCCTTCATGCTAGGAATGGATTTATTTCCCACACTTGAAATAGGATGGCTTAATGGATGGATTTTATTGTGTTTATTTTATCTGATATATGGTGTTTCTCTTATGGCCTTTCCAAAAGATGTTCGAGCAAAGCTTTTTTCTTACGATAGATCACGATGGAGTAAAAAGCAGAGAGCTTTTTATGCTATTGGAAAGGTATCGGTTCTTGTCTATTTAGTTCTGATAATTTTTAGCCCATTAAAAATCGGAGCTAATGTTTTCATCCCCGGAATTATTTTATTTGTCCTTGGACTGGTTGGATTCATTATTGCACTTTCCAATTTCAAAAACATGCCTACCAATCAGCCGGCTACTAAAGGGCTTTACATAATTTCACGTCATCCGCAGGTACTCATGTTGTTTATTTCAGGTCTTGGGATTTGTATTGCTATAGGCTCATGGTTTGCACTATTCATACTAATTATCTCTAAATTCTTCGGTCACTTTAGAACTTTAGCGGAAGAAGGAGCCTGTTTGGAACAATATGGTGATTCATACCGTGCCTACATGAAACGTGTACCACGATATTTTCTGATTAAAACATATTTGAAGGAAGAAGAAAATGTTAGAAAAGAAAGAAAAGAGGGATAAGGTCTGTAATCTTTATATGTTTAGTGTTGAGTTTTAAGTGTTAAGTTTTGAGTTGAAAAAATAAAATCGAGGTCAGGGGTTAGAGGCAAGAGGCCAGAGGGACTACTAACTACTATCTTCTACCTCCTGCTTTCAGCGTTCAGCAAAAATAGTGAAGAGTAAATAGTAAATTGTAGGGGCGATTCCATGTAATCGCCCGATTAAAAATAATATCAGAAATAACAACAACTATATCGAAACGGGCAAAAACTCCTTTAATAAAAATGTGTTTGTTATTGACAAAATCGTATATTTTTTGTATTATTAAAATTTATTGGAGGAAATTAGATGGCAAATCATAAATCTGCAATTAAGAAATATAAAAGAGATGAAAAACTGAGAATGATTAATAAAATGAGTCGCTCAAAGATGAGAAATAAAATAAAATTGTTCAAGAAAAAAATAGATTCAAAGGAATTTGAAGAAGCAGAGAATCTATTTCCAAAGGTTATTTCTATTATAGATAAAACTGCTATAAAAGGAACAATTCATAAAAAAACAGGAGCAAGATACAAATCCAGATTGAACAATTTATTAAAGAAGTCAAGTGCAAAAGCTTAATTCTTTATGAATCTCCCAAAAGATTACATCTCTTATAATCAGATAAGACTTTATAGAAATTGTCCTTTAAAATATTATTTTACATATATTGAAAAAATCAAAACTCCAATAAATGATAAAATTCTTTTAGGAGCTGTTTTTCATTATGTAATCGAATATTATTTTAAAAAAAAAATAGAAACTAAAGAGCCTGATAATGGCAAGATTAAAGGTGTTTTTTTAGAAGAATTTGAATTAGAAAAAGGTGAAAATGAAATAGTCTGGACTAGTTCTTGTGATGAAGTAAAAAAAAGGGGAATTGCTTTTGTCGAATATTTTTTTAAAGAGATGGCTAGTTTTATTGATCCTTTAATGGTTGAGACGGAATTAGAAGTTGAGTTGCCAAACAAAGGTGTGAATCTAAGGGGTATAATTGATTTAGTTGAAAAAGACTTTAGTATCACAGATTTTAAGACCACAACTTCAAAGTGGTCTAAATCCAGAGTAGACTCCTCTTATTTGCAGATACTTATATATAAATATTTGTTTGAAAAATCTTTTTGCAATATAAGCCCTGAAGTGAAATTCAAGATTATTTATTCAAAAAATCATAAGAAGATAAATCATCAAGAAATAAATATAAAACCTAAAAAAGATGATATTGAAAAAATGTTAGAAATCATTGATCATGTTATTGAGAATATAGACAATGCTTTATTCTACAAAAATGAAACCTATATGTGTAATTTTTGTGAATTTAAATATATATGTAAGAATTTTAAGTTAGTAAAGAGAGATGAAAAGATTATATAGATCAAAAAAAAGTAGAATGATAGCAGGGATTTGCGGTGGTATTGGTGAATATTTTGATATTGATCCCACTCTTGTAAGAATTATATATGTAATCGTATCTGTTTTTAGTATTGCTTTTCCTGGAATTTTAGTTTACTTGATTTTGTGGGTTATAATTCCAAATTCCATAAAAGCTTAAATTTATTTGTAAGGTTTAAAAAAATCAAAAAAAACTTGACAATATTGTTTATTTATATAAACTTAAATTTAATAAAAAAAGGAGAAATTATGCAAATTAAAGTTGTGTCCAGTCATTTAAATGGTATAAAGGTTATTGCTCCTGAAGTATTTGAGGATGATAGAGGTTTTTTTATGGAAACCTTTAGATCTGATCAGTTTAAAGAATTGGGATTGCCAGATAGATTTGTCCAGGATAACCATTCTAAATCAAAAAAGAATGTAATAAGAGGATTACATTTTCAATGGGAGCCACCTATGGGCAAATTAATGAGGGTGACATATGGGAAAGCATTTCTTGTTGCTGTTGATATTAGAAAAGGTTCCCCAACTTTAGGAAAATGGTTTGGTATAGAGGTATCAGCAGAGAACAAAAAACAGGTTTGGGCTCCACCCGGATTTGCTCGAGGATTTTGTGTTCTTTCTGATTACGCAGAAATCCAATATAAATGTACTGGAATTTATAATAATAGGGCTGAATCTGGGTTTTTATGGAATGACCCTGATGTTGGAGTAGGATGGCCCATAAATGACCCAATTCTTTCAGATAAAGATAAAAAAGCTCAAACATTTGCACAATGGTTGGAAAAGGTAGAATCAAATAATTTTAAATATTAATAAAAGAGGAGTGATATAGATGAAAATACTTGTTGCAGGTGGTGCAGGATATATTGGTTCTGTGATGATACCCCAGCTTCTTGAAAGAGGGTATGAAGTAGATGTGATTGATCTATTCTGGTTTGGCAATCATTTACCAAAAGAGGTAGGAACAATTAGTAAGGATATTTTTGAACTTACTGAAAATGATGTAAAGGATTATGACCAGGTGATTTTTCTTGCAGGTCTTTCCAATGATCCAATGGCGGAATTTTCACCAGCTAAAAATTTTATATCAAATGCCTCAGCTCCGGCTTTTCTTTGCTATATGTCAAAAAAAGCAGGAGTTAAAAGATTTATTTATGCTGGCTCATGCTCAGTTTACGGTTACACTGTAAATGAATTGTATGATGAAAATTCTCCAGCAGTATCTAACTACCCTTATGGTATTTCAAAGCTTCAAGGTGAACAAGCAGCTATTCAAATGATTGAAGACGGATTTTCTGTGATAGCTTTTAGGCAAGGTACAGTATGTGGTTATAGCCCAAGAATGAGACTTGACCTTGTTGTAAACACTATGTTTAAAACAGCTATTACTAAGAAGGCCATTATTATAAACAATCCTGCAATTTGGAGACCAATTTTAAGTATAAATGATGCAGCAATGGCTTATATTCGAGCTATTGAAGCAAATGAAACTATTTCAGGAATTTTTAACATTGCTTCTGGAAACTATACAGTTGGAGAAATTGGTGATTTGGTAAAGACAGGTGTGAAAAAGTATTTGAATATGGATGTGAATTTAAATATAAAACATATTAAGGATTTTAGAAATTATAAGGTTAATTTTGATAAATCAAAAAGAGTATTGAGTTTCCATCCTCAATATGGAGTTGAATCTATTATTAAAGATCTTGTTGATAATATGGAAAAATTTAAAGATTTCGATAACCCCAATTACTATAACATTGAGGTTTTTAAGAAAATGTTAGCAAAATAGAGGGAAAATAAATGAAAATAGCTGTTATTGGTGCAAATGGTCAATTGGGTAAAGATATTTGTGAAAAAATTGTAATAGCAAATAATGAACTTATTGAATTAAATCATGATAGAATCGAGATTTCAAATATTGAGTGTGTTTCATATGTTTTAAAAGAGGTGAAACCTGATGTAGTAATAAATACAGCAGCAATGCACAATGTTGAAAAATGTGAAAACGACCCAGAAAGATCTTTTAAGGTTAATGGAATTGGAGCTAGAAATTTATCTCATATTTGTAATGATTTAAATTCAACTCTTATACATATAAGCACAGATTATGTGTTTGATGGAAGTAAGAATAAGCCTTATATTGAAATAGATAAACCTTTACCTCTAAATGTTTATGGGAACACAAAACTTTCAGGAGAGTATTTTATTGAATCTATTGCAAAAAAGTACTTTATTCTAAGAGTATCAGGAATTTATGGGAAGAATCCATGTAGAGCTAAAGGAACTAATTTTGTAGATTTAATGCTAAAACTTGCAAAAGAGAGAGATGAAATTAGAGTTGTGGATAATGAAATTTTAACTCCCACTTTTACTGAAGATATAGCAGATCAAATTGTTAAAATTCTTAATATGGACGCTGAATATGGTTTATATCATGTGACTGCTGAAGGGAGTTGCTCCTGGTTTGAATTTGCAAGAGAAATTTTTTCAGTTTCAAAAACAAATATTGTTTTAAACAGAGCTGCTCCTGGAGAATTTGCAATAAAGGTAAACCGTCCTAAATATTCTGTTCTTGAAAATAAATTTCTAAATGACCAGAATATTAATATAATGTCTTTATGGAAAGATGGTTTAACGAGATACTTAAATAAAACCTAAGCTTAAATATTTATTTGCCTTAAGCTTAAGTTTATGGGAAAAGTGTTATAAATCCTAATTTTAAAATAAAGTAAATAATTGACAAAGGGAACAAAAAGCCTTTAATAACGTATATAATATATCTCTTTTTTATCTTGGGATTTCATTTTGATTTTGATAAAATAGAAATGTAATTAAATAAGGAGAATTTATATGAATACAACAAGAAAAATTATTGGTTTACTAATAATTGTATTTGTAGCTATACCTACAATATTAGCCATTATCTGGTCTGTAGGTTTAACTAAAGCAGTTGTGTCTCCTGAATTTCTTTCTGATTTACCTAAGGAGGTTATAACAAAAGTTCCTGATTTTGTAGATGATATGCTTGAATCAATGCTACAGGAAGATGTTATAATTGATGAGAATACAAGAAAATGGGTACAAGCTATAAAAGAAACAGATACTTCATTTAAAGATTTATTAAAGAGGATTGGTATTTTAGATTGGCTTGAAAATGAATTGTCTGAATCTTTTAATAATATTGGTAAGATCCTGAGAGGAGAAATGCAGCCAGAGCCTATAATGCTTGACCTTCGTCCTTTAAAAAAAGCGCTTGAAGGAGAAGCTATTACTTTGTATATTGAAGAAATCCTGACAAAATTACCTCCATGTAATGATGATGAACTTCGAATTTGGCAAGAGTCTGCTGTACAAGGGGAAATATTTAAAAATTTACCTGCATGTAGGCCTGTAGATTTAAAAGAGGCAACATCGATTTTTCAGATAGAGTTTAGAAAGGGTGTGGATGATATTCCTGATGAAATTAATATATTTCAAAGAGTTCCTGTAATGCCTTATGAATATGATGTTGGACAAACAGTAGTATCTTTAACTTATATACTTTTTATAATTCCAATATTTTTTATAGGTTTAGGTGCTTTAATTGCTGCTACTTCTAAATCAAGTTTTTTGAAGTGGAGCGGTGCTGCCACATTAGTCGGAGGGCTGCTCTCATTAGGTATTGCTTCATTTACAAAAGGTATAATTCCCTGGGCAATGAAATTTTCTCATTATAACTATTTTAATACAAGGCTTGATGAGATGATTTTTGAAAAAACAGGAAGCTTAATGTTTGTTATAGTTGATAAATTAATTACTCCAGTGATTACTTTATCCGGAATTGTTTGTATTATCGGGATATTAATATTTGCATTTTCATTTACAATAACCAGCAAAAAAGAGGTTATAAAAAGGATAAAACCTAAACAGCAAATAGAAGAAATTGCAATTACTGACAAAAAGAATGATAAGCCAGATTCCGAGTGATTTTTAATTCACGAGTTGTATTTTGATATTTGGAAAAAAGAGGTAATAAAAGTTAAAAATATTGGATTCAGTTTATTCTGCTTTTATAGCATTCTTAAATATTAAATATCCATTTGGGTTAATATACAAATTTCTTACCTTCTTATTACAAACAATTATTGATTTTAAATGAAAAAGGGGATTCCATGGCGCATCATCGTGAATTATCTCCTGTGCTCGTTCATATAACTTAATCCTCTTTTCCTTTTGTAATGTTTCTCTCGCCTTCTTAAGAGTTAATATATACTCAGGGTTATCATAATAGAATCTATTTTTATTCTCTTTTCTTATTGTTAAAGTTGGATGAAAAAAGATATCTGGATCAGGTCCTGCAACCCATCCTATAAGAACCATATCATGTTGCCCTGTATTTACTCGTTTTATCATTTCATTAAGTGGTAAAGCAATTTTCTTTATTACAATATTTAAAGCTTTTGCTTTTTCTTTGAGAATATTAGCAATTTTATTTAAAGCAATATTCGTTTTTTCATAAAAAAGCGAACATTTAAAACCTTTTACTAACCCGAATTTCTTTAAAAGTTCTTTCGCTTTTTCTATATTGTAATCATAATCAACAATCTTTTTATTAAAGCCAAATAGATGCTGAGGAATTAGTGTAACTGCAGGTATGGCAAGATTCTGAAAAACATGTCTTATAAGCATCTTTTTGTCAATTAAATGACAAAAAGCTCTCCTTATTTCAACTTTATTGAAAGGCTCTTTTTTTGTATTAAATGCTAAATAATGAACGCTGCAGGATGGTGACAAGAGAAACTTGACCTCTTTATCTCCCTTAAATTCATCATATTCCTTTGCTGAACGAATCTTTGAAACATCAGCCATATTGTTTTTAATATAAAGGAATTTTGTGTAAGGATTTTTTACGATTTTAAAAATAACTTTGGAAAGCTCTACCTTCCCATCCCAATAGAACTCATTTCTTTTAATAATAAGGAATTTACCCTTTTCCCATTTCTCAAATTTAAATGGTCCAGTACCAATAGGCTTAAAATGACTATTATTATAACAACTTGGCGCTATTATTGAAGCAGCGGTATCTGTTAATGTTGATAGAAATGGGGCATAGGTTTTATTTAAAACTATCTCAACTGTGTGTCTATTTATGACTTTAATATCCTTTAAAGATGAGAATAAGTGTTCAGATTTTTTATATTCTGATCTGTATTTCCCCATTCTTTTTTTGAATGATTTTTTAACAGCTCTTGCATCAAAAATCTCCCCATTATGAAACTTCACACCTTTCCTGAGTTTGAATGTCCATCTCTTACCATTATCATTAACTTCCCAGCTTGTTGCTAAACATGCTTCAATAATAAGGGTCCCTTTCTTAAACCTAACTAGACCTTCAAATATATTTGATATAACTTCGTCTGAATAAAAATCAACTGCTTTGCCAGGTTCAATATATGTTGAATCAATTGTCCTTACATAAATAATGTTGTCTTTTGAAGAATAGAGATTAAAAAACAATAGAATACAGAAAGGAATAATGAAAAAAATCTTTTTCATAGAGAATATCACAAATTAAATATAATCTATATTAAAGTAAATTTCAACAATAAAAATAAGAAGATTTACACTTAAAAGTTTTATTTAATAGTAATTTTTCTATGTAATTTGGCTGGATTCAAATTCCTGAAAATCAAAGATAAAGGTGGCTCCTTCCTCTGGTTTGCTTTTCACTGAAATTACTCCTCTATTTTCTTCTACAATTTGTTTTACATAGGAAAGACCCAGACCTGTGCCCTTTCTTTTTTTTGTTGTAAAATATGGCTCAAAAATTCTCTCGATTATATTTGGTTTTATTCCAGTTCCATTATCAAAGATTTGAATTCTAATAAACTTTATTTTATTCTGTTTTTGAGTAAGTCGTTCAATACTTATAACAATTTTGCCTTTTTCTCTTTCTGCTATTTGAATTGAATCTTTTGCATTAAAAAATGTGTTAAAAAGTACTAATAATAATTTTGTTTTATTACCATATATATAGTATTTAATCTTTTTGTTGTATCTTTTTTCAATTTCAATATTCTTTAGAATTGTATTTTCAATAAGGTTTAAGGCGGAATATATTAATTCTCCTATATTAATTTTTTCCAATTTTATAGTTTCTTTTTTTGAAAAATCTAAGATATTTTTTCCAAGGTCATTAGCCTTTTTTGAAATTTTGCCAAGAGCATCGATTTTAGCATAAATTTCACTGTTTTTATTGACTTCGTTCTTTATAAGATCAACATAACCCATAATTCCAGTAATTAGATTGTTGAACTCATGTGTGAATTTACTTGACATTTCTCCAAGTGTTCCTAGTTTTTGTGCGTGAGTTAGCTCTTGTTCCATCTTTAATTGCTCTGAAACATCCTCTATTTGAACTGCAATCATATCTTTGGTTTTAAGCTTTATATTATAGAATGTAAATCTTACAATTTTTTCCTCTCCATGCTTTACCATTAAAGGATATTTATCGTAAAAGCTTGGTTGGCCACTTAAGAGTACAGTGAAGTATTCTGCCTTTATAGATTGAGGAAGTTCTATTATTGTAAAAAAGTCTTTGTTCTCTACTTCTTTTTGATTAATCCCGAAGATTTTTTTTGCAGCTGAGTTTATTATAATAATTTTTGATGATTCATCACATATAAATATAGCATAAGGAGAATTTTCAATGATTTTTTCAAAAAATATTTTTAAATCTAGAATTTCTTCTCTTTGATCCTTTATCGATTCTGCCATTTCATTAAATAATTTGGTTAATTGTCCAATTTCATCTTTTGATGTAGGTCTGATTTTTATGTCAAATTTTCCTTTTGATATTGATTTAGCTCCCTCGGAAAGTATAAGAATTGGTTTGGTTAATCTTTTACCTACCCATAAACTAATAAAAATCACTAATATAACTACAATTAACAATACAAGTAAAATACTTAAAATCCCATGTTTTTTTGCAACTGTGATGTCATTTATATTTATGGAAACTAAAACTTTTCCTATGTTAGCTTTTGAGTAGCTTATTATTGGAAAACTCTCAATTAAGAATTTTTTATTAAAAACATCTACTTTTTCAATTTTGTCTTTTGGGATTTCAGGGATTTTTGGGAAAAATCGTCTTCCTTCTGTATCTTGAAATGTTGATGCCAATTCCTCTTTGTCTGAGATTATTACAATATCTCCCTTGGTTTTTTCTTTTAATAGATCTGCAAATTCAGAATTCAAGCATAACTCAAAAAAAACATATCCTTTAAAATCAAAGGTCTTTTGGTCAACAATTGGAGATATAACTGAAATATATATTTTATTGTTAATTTTAAATATACCCGCATCTCTGATTAAAGGATCTCTCTGCTTGTTAAAGAATGGGATTTTAATAGTATTATTTTTATTTATGCAACTATCAGATGAAGAGTTATTAAAAGAAACAATAGTATTAAAATCGGGATCAAGGATTGTTGCATTGATATTGTTTAGAAAAAAACTTTTATTCTCTAAATAAACAGAAAGCTCCTCTGGTTTTCCAATATTATCAATAATTTCACTTAGTTCTGAGATGAAGGCTGCTTTACGTGTTAGGTCACCCAGGTTTTCATAAAAAGAATTTTCAGCAGTATGTGTTTTTAAAATTGTTTCTTCAATTGCTGTATTTTCATACTTGTTAGAAATAGAATAAATTGCTGAAAAAGTAGCCAATAGAGCAGAGATAATTCCAACAAGAATGGAAGAGAGGAAAAATTTTGATTTTATTTTCATCTTTTTTTTATATCAAAAAATGTAATATTACCCAATGGGCTGATATATATTCTTTTTATTTTCTCATTGTTGTATATTACTATTTCTTTATCCTGGGAAATTGGTATACACAGTACATCTTCATTTATAATTCTATTTATTTCCCTGTATAATTCATCTCTCTTTTTTAAACTTTTTGTGTTTGAGACCAGGTTTAAATTTTTTAGAATTTCTTCATTTTTACATAATGATAGGTTAGGAAAACCTTGTTTCTGAAGTTTTTCTGAAAATATGGGTTTTATGATACTGAATGTATCTGGATAATCAGCAATCCAACCAGACAGAGCTAGGTCATAGTCTCCTTTTTTAATTCTTTCTAAATATTCTTTTTTTGAAACATTGTGTATTTTCAGTTCAATACCAATTTTTTTTAGATTTTTTGAATATAAAGAGATCAATTGGAGGGTTAACATTGAACTGTCTTCAAGAAGGAAATTAAAACTGATTTTTAAAGGAAGTTTTTCTTTTTTAATAAGTTCTTTTGCTTTGTTTATTGAAAAGCTTTCTTTTACTGTTTTTTTTGAATATCCTAACATTCCCTGGGGAATAATGGAATCTATAGAAAAATATGTATTCTGAAAAACATACTTTAAGGTTTTTTTATCCCATAAGTGGGAGAAAGCCTTTCTAATATTCCTATTTCTTAGATATTTATTATTAAAATTAAAAGCAATAAAATTAACTGAAAATGTTGGGAAATAGTCTATGGTTACCCATTTCAGGTTTTTTAACCCCATAAGCTTTGATATTGAAAAAGTAAAAAGAAGATCTATTTTTTTTTTTTGGAATAAGTTGTGTAATATTTCAACACTTGGGTTAATTATATTTATAAACTCATCGATTTCTGGTCTACCTCCCCAGTATTTTAAATTTGCTTTTAAGGTTAATTGTTTGTTTTCTTCCCATTTTTTTAGAATAAAAGGGCCTGTGCCAATAGGGTTTTTATGAAATTTTTCTTTGAATTTTTTTACTCCTGAAGGAGATACGATTGATGCTCCTGAACATGAAAGAGTTGAAAGAAAAGGATAAAATGGTTTCTTCAAATAAAAAACAACAGTATATTGATCTATCTTTTTCACATCTTTGATATTTTCAAATATTTCATCGAACATAGGGAAATCATAATATCTGTATTTAAATCTTTTATCCATCTGTCTTTTGAATGAAAAGACAACTGAATCAGAATTGAAATCTGATCCATCATGGAAAGTTACTCCTTTTCTAAGTTTCAATATCCAGGTCTTTCCATTTTCTTTATTTTTCCATGATGTTGCTAGAGAAGGTTCAACTTTAAATGTTTTTTGATTTATTTTGACTAATGTGTCGAATATGTTAACAGTAAAAAAAAATGAAATGTCATCCCATACTTGTGCTGGATCAAGAGTTTCAGGCAAATAACTCATTCCAGAGCAAATAATTTTTTTTTGAATTGGAAGGATAAGGATCGGGAAGATTAAAAAAATAACAATAAATGAATATTTTTTTCTATTTATCATTTTAAAACCTCTATTTAAGAATAATAGATTGTAATTTGAAAAATTTCAACAAAATAATATATATTTTATGAAAAAATGCTATATAATATAGCTTATAGGATAGGAGGTTTTAATGAAAAAGGTAGCGAGTTTTATTTTTTTAATTTTTTCTATTTTTTTATTTAATTTTGCAAAATCTAATGTTTTAAAATTCGAAAATTTTTTTATTGATAAAACAATGAGGATAGACTATTTTCACTCAGGAGATGCTCAGGATGAGTGGGTTTCTCTGGATAAGGTTTATCAGCAAGGGATCTGGGCAGGAAGTATGCATAATCTTATTTATCCTTTTAATAATGGACATTATTTTATTAAAATATATGATGCTAAATCAAGAAGCCTTATTTATTCTAAGGGGTTTAATAGTTATTTTGGAGAATACAAAACAACAGATTTTGCAAAAAAAGGCATAAAACGTACATTTCATGAAACTGCAATTATACCTTACCCAAAAGAAAAAATTTGTTTTACAATTGAATATAGGGGGAAAAATAATGATTTAAAATCTCTGTTTAATACAGAAATCAATCCGAATGGTATTGGAATTATAAAAGAAAGTCTTATGAATGGTGTAAAAGTTTGGGAGATAAATAAGAAAGGAGATCCGCATAAAAAGGTAGATCTTGTTTTTGTAGGAGAGGGATTTAGAATTGAAGAGCAAGACAAATTTAGGGAAACTGTGGATAGGCTTTGTCAGATATTTTTTGAACATGCACCATACAATAGGTTTAAAGAGAGTTTTAATGTTTATGCAGTATGTAAACCTTCACAGGAAAGTGGTACAGATGAACCAGGTTTGGGTGTTTTTAAAAATACAAGTATTAGCTCATCTTTTAATTCATTGGGGTTATCTCGTTATCTTTTAACAGAAGATAATAAAAGTTTGAGGGATATTATAGCACATGTACCTTATGATACTATTGCAATTGTAGTTAATAGTAAACGTTATGGTGGCGGAGGTATTTATAATTTTTATTCTGTTTTTACAACAAACGAAAAATTCAGTGAATATCTTTTCCTTCATGAATTCGGACATTCTTTTGGAGGACTTGCTGATGAATATTATTCATCTTCAGTAACTTATACGGATTTTTATCCAAAGGGTATTGAACCATTAGAACCAAATATCACAGCATTGTTAGATCCTGAAAATTTGAAATGGAAACACCTTGTTACAAAGGGTGTGAAAATTCCAACTCCATGGGGAAAAGAGAAACTTGATAAAATGGGTCAAGAATTTTCAAAAGATTTACATACACTTTATAATAAGATAAATCTTCTTAAAAATAAAAATGCTTCTAAGAAAAAAATCGAAAAACTTCAGGATAGAGTAATTTTGCTTTTAAAGAAATTAAGAATAAAAAGAGAGAATTTTTTCAAAAATAATAAGTATAAAGATAAAGTAGGTGCTTTTGAAGGGGCGGGATATTCACCAAAGGGACTTTTTCGCCCAATGCTTGATTGTATTATGTTCAGCACTCGTACAACTTCTTACTGTAAAATCTGTGAAAAAGCAATTGAACGAGTTATAAAATACTATTCATATTAAACTAAATTATTTTTGCAAAAAAGATACATTTTTTGGCTAAATATAGAAGTTGAGCAATAAGTTTTATTATGATATATTGGTTAAATGAGGAAAAGGTTAAAAGATTCAGAACAAAGAATATCTAAAGAGAAAAAAGGGTTTAAAAATTGGATTGGAATTACTATTTTTTTTACTATAATTTTAGTTATATTAATTGGAATTACTGTTCATTTAAATAGAATTAAATCGTCATATAAAAGAGATATAAGTAAAGCTAAAAGATCAAATTTTTCATTTATTTTAAGCTCTCCAGAAGTAAAGGAAACAATAAATCAAAGGGTTGAATTTTTAAAAACAAGGTTTTTTTTGAATTATCCTTTGCAATATTCTTATTCTGCATCAGATTTTATAAGAGCATTAGGTTTAATTACCCCGGAATATATTGAATTAAAAAAACTTAGAATAAAACCTGATATTCAAAAATTCAGTTTTTTCTTGGAAGGAGAGTTTAAAGGGAATAAGAATATATATCTAAAGCCAAAGCTTATTAAATTTTTAAATAAAATAGAAGAATTTGATAATGTGATACAGGTTTCTCTCTCAAAGTTTAATATAAACAAAAAAAGCCCAAATTTCTATATTTATGGACAGGTAGATATTGAATGAAGATAAAGTTTTTTAATATAAAAGTATTCTCTTTTTTATCTTTCATTCTATTTGTTTTTATCTATTCTGTTTTTATACTTACACCCGGTGTTAAAGTTATAAATAATAGTAAAAGAGAATTGAAGGATCTGAATTTAAAAATAAGAGATAATATTGAGCAAAATCGTATTTTTTCTTTTTTAGATAAGAAAGAAACGCATATTTTTAGAATGGAAAACTTGAAATTAAGACATCGTATCCCAAAGATAAGAACAAGAAGAGAGTTAACTGAATTGCTAAATCAGAATTTTCTTTATTTCCAGAAATTAGCACAAAAAGATGGTATTGATTGTTTGGTTTATATACAAAATTATGAAAGATCTGAAGTGACTTCTGAATTTTATTCAAAAAATAAAAAGAAACCGCAATATCTCTTAGATTTCATCAAAATACAACTAAAAGATATAGAAAAAAAAAGAAGTAATGGGAATTCTTCCTTGATTAAATATGAGTTTTTAATAAAACTGAAAGATCTGAAATACCACAGAGTTTTTTTATGTTTTACAGGTAACATGAAAAGTTCACTCAATTTTATTAACCATATTACATGGGGAAAATATTATATAACAGGAGATGAAATAATTGTTTCTCGCGGCAATGTGTGCCCTGTTTTCTGGATGGAGATAAAAATTTATTTTATTGATTTAACAAAGTCATTTTGTTTTAATGATCTTATTGGAGAAAAAGATAAAAAAAGATTGTTGGTTGATTTTAATTCTGATATATTGTTAAAAAATATCTATTTCAATCTTCCGAAAAGATGTGGAAAAAGGGAATTACCCAATATTAATAATGTACATAATATTTTTATAAAGAGTATTAAATGATAAAAAAATGAGAGTCGTTGTTCAAAGAGTAAAAAATGCTAAAGTTGAGGCCAAAGGGGGTGTTGTTGCTAAAATTGGAAGAGGGTTGCTTGTATTTGTTGGAATTGAAAAGGGTGATAAAGAAAATGAGGTTCATTTTATGGCAAAAAAGATTTTGAATTTAAGGATTTTTCCAGATAAAAAGAATAAAATGAACTTGAGTGTTAAAGAGATCAATGGTGAAATCCTGTCTATTTCTCAATTTACTCTTGCATCCCATATAAAAAAAGGGAGGAGACCAGACTTTAACAATGCTGAAGAGCCTTTAGAAGCAGAAAATTTGTATAATAGGTTTAATGATATTCTTTCTAATGATATAAAAGTTGGAAAAGGGATTTTTGGCTCTATGATGAGTGTTCATTCAATCAATGAAGGACCAGTTACATTCATTATAGAAAAAAATTTTATTGATTGACATAACAATTGAGACAGATTTAAATAAAAGGAGAGGAGAGTAAATAAAATTATTTTGTTTTTAGAACAAATGTTTTGTTTTGATCAATATTATAGATGTGATCTTTAAGCAATTTTGTTTGAATATTAAAGCTGATATTGCTTGACTTAAAAATTTTAGCAGGAATTGGGTCTCCCAATTTTAATTTAATAGATTTTGATCGTTTTAGAAAAATCTCACGTGGTATTAAGAAGTTTGTGAAATTTCTAAAAAATAGGGAAGATATGTAAAATAGAATTGAATTTCTTGCTTTTATTAAAATTGGTAAAATAGGAGCATTAAATTTGCAGGCTAAGCGAATTGGTCCCTTTACCCATCTTGTGTCTCTAATACCTCTTTTAGTAAATCTTGACAATCTGGAAGCAGGAAAGAATATAACAGCTTCATCATTTATAAGTGCTTCTTCAATTCCAGTAATTCTATTTTTTTGTATTTTTTTGGAAATGGCATTATATGGAAGGAATAGATTTGCCAGGTTTTCTATATTCAGTAAAGAATCATTAGCAACAATTCTAACATCAGGTCTTATTTTGCCTATAGCACTTAAAAGTGATAAAGCATCAAGTGCTCCTAAAGGATGATTTGAAACACATATTAATTTTTTTTTTGCTGGAATTTTTTTTTTATCTTCATCTGATATATAGTATGAAAAGTCAAGATAAGTGAAAAGCTTATCAATAAATTCAAAATCCTTTGCATTTTCATACATTTTAAGTATTTTATTTACTTCTTTTATGTGAGATATGTATTCAAAGTATTTTATGGCCAAATTTGACATAAATGAAGGAAGTTTGTGAATTTTATTTGCAACATTTGATATAAAAGGAGGGAAATCTTTGGAAATATCTGTATCCTTTGGTTCGATGATTTTTTTTATATCAATTTTTTTCATTTTATACTATAAGAAAAAATTTTGTTAAAATCAAGGTTCAATTTGAAATTTTATCCTTTTTATAAAAGTTTAGAAAAAAATTTGAATTGTAATTCAACTTTGTTATATAATTAATATGAGGTTGAAATGGGCATTAATATAAAAATTGTTAAAACAAAAAAAGATTTAAAAACTTTCATTAAAATTCCCTATATAATTTTCAAAGACAACCCTTATTGGGTACCTCCTCTAATAAAAGATGAATTACAGACATTTGATAGGAAGAAAAATCCTGCTTATGAGAGTGCAGATACAAAGCTGTTTGTTGTGTATAAGGATGAAAAGCCTGTTGGGAGGATTGCTGGAATATTAAGTTATATTGCGAATGATAAGTATAATGTAAAAAATTTGAGATTTGGATGGTTTGATACAATAGATGATTATGAAGTTGCGAGTTCACTTCTTAAAGCTGTTGAAAATTGGGGAAAGGAATTGGGTATGGAAAGCCTAACAGGTCCTCATGGTTTTACTGATTTTGATCCAGAAGGAATGTTAATTGAGGGCTTTGACGAATTTCCGACAATTGTAACCATATATAACCATTCTTATTATCCTGAATTAACAGAAAAGTATGGATTTGAAAAGGATGTTGATTATGTTGAATTTAAAACTATGGTTCCTCATGAAACAGGAATTCCAGAAAAACTCTTAAGGCTTGCAGAAAGAATAAAAGAGAGAAGTGGTTTAAAAGTCTTTAAATTCAAGAGCAAGAAAGAGATTCTTAATAGATCAAAGGAAATGTTTGAATTACTTGATGAGGCTTTTGAGGAGATTTATGGTTCAGTTCCAATTTCCAAGAATCAGGTTAAATATTATATGAAAAACTATTTCTCTTTTGTAAATCCAGATATGTTAAAAGTTGTTGAAAATGAAAAAGATGAAATGGTAGGTTTTATGATTACATTTCCTAATCTTTCTAAGGCTTTTCAGAAGGCAAAAGGAAAATTATTCCCTATTGGGTGGTATCATATTTTAAAGGCATTAAAAAAGCACGAGGTCATTGATTTTTATCTTGCTGGTATAAGAAAGAAATATAGAGGTCTTGGGGTGGACCTTTTAATGGTAATAGAGATTATTAAAACAGCCATGAAAAAAGGATTTAAATATGCAGAGTCAAACCCGGAATTAGAGGATAACAAGAAAGTTCAGGCTCAATGGAAGTATTACAACCCAACACAGCACAAAAGAAGAAGAATCTATAGGAAAAAGATAGTTTAATAGATAATTGCTATTTTTCTTTACTATGATAGAGGTTTATATTTTTAACATAAAAATTTTCTGTAATTGGTTTAAAGTAAATGAATAATAATATTAAGTTATCTTTGAAAGAAAAGATCGGTCAGTTATTTATGTATGGATTTTATGGAAAAGAATTGCCAGAAGAAGCAGAAAATTTTATTAATAGTAATAATATCGGATTTGTTATACTTTTTTCAAGAAATATTGAATCTGCATTACAGGTTGTGGAACTAACAAATAGAATTCACTCTATAGGTAAAGTTACTCCTTTTATATATACTGATCAAGAGGGTGGTACAGTTGTACAATTTAAAGAAATTGCTGCAACTGCTATATCCCATATGGGAATTGCAGCAACTTATAATAAAAGCAATTCAAGAATTGCAGGTAAAATAATTGGAGAGGAGATGGATGCATTAGGGATTGATGGGGTATTTGCACCTGTTTTAGATGTAAATTTTGAAGAAAACAATCCTATAATTGGAATAAGATCCTTTTCTGATGAACCTGATATTGTAATAAATTTTGCAAAGGAATTTTTCCTTGGTCTAAATGAAGGAGGTGTAGCTGCATGTGGAAAACATTATCCAGGTCATGGAGGCACTATAAAAGATTCTCATCTTGAAGTTCCGGAAAATTTTATTTCTTCTGAATACTTTTTTCATTATTGTTTTAAACCTTTTGCAGAGCTTGCTGAAATAAATATTGATTCGATAATGTCATCTCATGTTTTGTTTCCGAATATTTCAGATAAGATTGCTACTTTTTCTCCTTATTTTATTAATGAACTTTTAAGAAAAAAAACAGGATATAATGGTGTTGTTTTTAGTGATTGTGTTGAAATGAAGGCTGTTAAAGATAATTTCTCTCCTGAAGAAATAGTAAAAAATTCAATAAATGCTGGGATTGATGTGATTGTTTCAAGTCATGAATTTGATTTTCAGAGGGAACTTTTTGAAGTATTACTTTTTTATGCAAAAAAAGGTTTAATAAAAGAGAAAAGAATTGATGCTTCTATTTTACGCATAATGGAATTAAAAGAAAGATATTTTAATAATGCTGTAAGAAAGATAAGAGATAAAAAAACTGTACTAACAAAACTAAGGAGTAATATAAATCTTGAAAGAAAGATAGCGGATGATTCAATAACTCTTTTAAGAAATAAAACAGGGGTAATTCCTATAGTTAAGGAGAAAAAAATTCTGATTTTAGAGTGGGAGAAGGTAAGAGCAACAACAGCTATCCAAAAAGCAGAAAATGTTTCTATGCTTGGAACTATTGGTAAAAAGTATTTAAGAAATGTAGATATAAAAATTCTAAAACTTGATGGAAAAATCTCTAAATCATTGGGATTTAAATTAAAAGAATATTCTTATATTATTGCAGGTGTTTATTCAAGAAATCCTGAAGTAGAAAAAATTCAGGCTCAGGCTATAAGAAAAATCATTAAATTGAGAAAGAATTTAATTGTTGTTGCTTTAGGTAATCCTTATGATATAAGGAGCTTCCCTTTTGTTGATACATATATTGTTACTTATGGTTTTAGAAGAGTTCAAATTGAGTCTCTGTTTAAAGTAATTATAGGAGAGATTAAATCTCATGGAAAATTACCAGTAGAAATAAGAGACATTTTCCCAAGAGGTTATGGATTATAATTGATAAATTCGGATAGTGTTTTGTCTTGAATTTTAACTGGAATTGGCTTAAAATTGTAATATTCTTGAAAAAGAACTTTTATGTTAGAGAATTAAAAGGAGTGAAATGAAAATAGATGATATCAGAATTTCAGAAGCTATTATTGAAGGCTATTTTAAAAAATTAAAGGATTCTTTAGAGCTTGATGTTGCATTGGTTGGTGCTGGTCCTTCCAATTTGGTGTGCGGAACAATTTTAGGAGAAAATGGAATAAAAACTGCAATTTTTGAAGCAAAACTTTCTCCAGGCGGTGGGATGTGGGGAGGGGGTATGATGTTTAATGAAATAGTTGTTCAGAAAACTGCATTAGATCTATTACAGAAAATGGGAGTTGATTATAAAGAGTATTCTAAAGGATATTTTACTGCTGATAGTGTTGAAGCTACTTCAACATTTATATCAAAATGTGTAAAATCAGGAACTAAAATATTTAATTTTATAAAAGTCGAGGATGTGATGTTTAGAGAGGATAAAAAAGGAAAAAGAATAAGTGGACTTGTTTTAAACTGGTCTCCTGTAGTTAATATGGGCCTTCATGTTGATCCTCTAACAGTAAGGTCAAAATATGTTGTTGATGGTACTGGACATGATGCTGAGATTTGTACAATTATTTCAAAAAAAACTGACTCAACTTTGAAAGTCATGGGTGAAATGTCAATGTGGGCAGATAGAGGAGAAGAACTTACTATAAAAAATACATCTGAAATATATCCAGGTTTATATGTAACTGGAATGGCAGCTAATGCTTCAAAAGGAGCTCCCAGAATGGGTCCTATTTTTGGAGGTATGATTCTATCTGGTGAAAAAGTTGCCAATGAAATAATAAAAAAGTTGAAGAAATGACAGGTTTGATTTATTGCCCTCATTGTACTACCAGGCTGGCAAGCAGATTTATTGACGGAAGAAGCAGGTTGTTCTGTTCTAAGTGTAATAAACCAATTTATGAGAATCCAGTACCTTCTACAGCCTCAGTTGTAATTAATGAAAATCAAGAGATTCTCCTTGTAAAAAGGAATATAGAACCAAAGAAAGGGGAGTGGTGTTTGCCAGGTGGTTTTATTGAATTATATGAAAAATCTGAGGAATGTTGTTTAAGGGAACTGAAAGAAGAGACGAATTTAGAGGGTGAAATTGAAAGATTAGCGGGTGTTTATTTAAGTAAGAGCCCGATTTATAAGTCAGTACTTGTTATTGGTTACAGTATAAAGAATATAAGAGGTGAAATAAGGCCTGGTGATGATTCAGAGGAAGTAAGATTTTTTAGCTTTAATGAGATGCCAAAAATAGCGTTTGATAGTCATCAATCCATTTTTGAAAATGCATTAAAATTTAGAGAAATAGATAAAAAAGATTCGATTTGTAAATTTAAAAGTTTAAATAATCTTGGTGCTTATGTAATTACAAGCTGTAATCATATAGAAATTGTAAAAAAGGCGTGTAAAGCTGGAGCAAATATAGTTCAATATAGGGACAAGATTTTGATGAGAAAACACCTGTTGGAAAATGCAATAGAAATTAGAAATATAACAAACAAATATAATAGTATATTTATTGTTAATGATTTTATTGATATTGCATTGATGTCGCAAGCAGATGGAGTTCACCTTGGTCAGGATGATATCCCAGTATTGGAAGCAAGGAAAATCACTTCTGCAAATTTCATAATTGGTGTTTCTACTCATTCTTTACGCCAGGCAATAAAGGCTGAAAAGGAGGGTGCAGACTATATAGGCATTGGCCCTGTGTTTGCAACACCTACAAAAGAGAATTATCCCCCTATAGGACTAAACAAAGTTAAGGAGGTTTTAAAAGCTGTTAGCATTCCTGTTGTAGGTATAGGCGGATTAAACTTGAATAATTTATCAGAATTAAAAGATATAGGGCTAAGAAATTTTGCAATGCTAAGAGAATTTCAAAGTAATACAGAGCAAGCTGTAAATAAGATAAACAGCTTGTTTACATAATGAAATATTTACCTTATTGATACTGATTTGTTGTTGCACTCATTGATTATTTCTAAATTTAAAGTTTTTATTCTTCAAGGATGTATCTTTTTTTATTTTTTTCAATTTCATCAAGATGTTTTATGTTTTCATCAATAAGTTTTTGTAAATCATCGTAAAATCTCTTTTCATCATCTTCTGATATTTTCTTTTCCTCTTGCAAATCTTTACCAATTTCTCTATACTCTCTTCTTATATTTCTTGTTAATGTTCTTCTCTCTTCTGTATATCTTTTTAATATTTTTATAATTTCCATTCTTCTCTCTTCATCAAGAGGAGGAATAGGCAATCTAATTGCTTTTCCATCAGAAATTGGATTAAGTCCGATATTGGAATTTCTTATTGATTTTTCTATTTCATTTATAATTTTATTATCCCATGGGTTAATCATAATTAAATTAGCCTCAGGTACAGATAAAGTCGCAATTTGATTTATTGGAGTTGGAGTTCCATAATATTCAACCATTATTCCATCGAGTATTGAAGCAGATGCCCTGCCAGTCCTTAATTTTGAAATCTCCTTTTTGAATTCTTCCACGACTTTTTTTAATTCTAATTTTGCTTCATTTAATATATCTTTTGACATTTTCAAACCTCTAATTTATTAATGTACCTATGTCACTGTTTTTGATTGCTTTGATAATGTTTCCTTTTTTGGTAAGAGAAAATATTTTTATGGGTAAATTGTTTTCTTTACATAGAGTTACAGCTGTATGGTCAATTACTTTTAATTCTTTTGAAAGAATATCAAAATAGGATAGGTGGTTAAATTTAGTTGCATTTTTCACTTTTTTAGGGTCATGTGAATATACTCCCTCAACCATTGTTGCTTTTAAGAGAATATCAGCTTTAACTTCAATTGCCCTTAATGCAGCTGCAGTGTCAGTTGAGAAAAAAGGATTTCCAGTTCCTGATGTGAAGATCACAACTCTACCTTTTTCTAGATGTCTTATAACTCTTTTTCTTATAAAAGGTTCCGCAACCTCTTTTATTTCCAATGCAGAGACCAATCTTGTTTTAACACCCTTTTTTTCTAAGACATCTTGTAAAGCTATACCATTTATTATTGTAGCAAGCATTCCCATGTAATCAGCAGATGCTCTTCCAATACCGAGCTCTCCAGCTCTAACACCTCTGAAGAAATTACCTCCACCAGTAACAATTGCTATTTCTATTCCAAGATTTTGAATTTCTTTAATTTCTTCAGCTATTTCATCTATTACTGAATTAGATATTCCAAAAGAAACTTTTCCTTTTAAAGCTTCACCACTTAGTTTTAAAAGAATTCTTTTAAAATGAGGATTCTCATCCATACTAAATTTCTTCGCCTACTTGATAGCGGACAAATCGTTTTATTACGATATTTTCTCCAATCTTGTGTATTTTCTCTATGATTAATTCTTCTATTGTTGTTTTTTCATCTTTAAAAAAAATTTGGTTGAGCAGGCATATTTCTGAATAGAATTTTTTTAGTTTACCTTCAGTAATTTTTTCTATAATATTTTCTGGTTTTCCACTTTTTCTCAATTGTGCATTAAAAATTTCTTTTTCTTTCTCTATAACATCTGCTGGGATATCTTTTTCAGAGATATATTTTGGATTCATTGCTGCAATTTGCATTGCTATGTCTTTTACAAGTATCTGGAACTCTTTGTTTTTTGCAACAAAATCAGTTTCGCATCCAACTTCAATTAAAACCCCAATTTTGCTGTTTGTATGAATATAAGAGTTTATTACTCCCTGTTTAGTAACGCGTGAAGATTTTGCTTTTGCTTTTTTAAATCCTTTTTTTCTTAATGTATCAATAGCTTCTTCATAATTGTTATTTGTTTCTTCAATAGCTTTTTTGCATTCAAGAATGCCAATACCTGTCTGTTCTCTGAGTTTTTTTACAAGTGACATATCTATTGCCATATTAACTCTCCTTTTTTTCCTCTATGCTTTTATCTTCTGTGATTTCAGTACTTTCATCTTCTGTAGTTTTGGAATCTTCTTCTTGTTCTGATTCTTGCTGAATTATTTCTTCAGATTCTCTTTGTTCTAATCCTAAGCTGACAGCTTCCCCAAATTTTGTAGCAAAGAGTCTAATAGACCTTATTGCATCATCATTCCCAGGAACTGGATAATCAATTTCTTCAGGGTCTGCATTTGTATCAACTATAGCAACAATGGGTATGTTCAATTTATTTGCTTCATAGACTGCTATTTCCTCAAAGGTTGAATCTATTATTATTACAACACCGGGGAGCTCTTTGATATTTCTCATACCCCAAAGATTTTTATGTAGTTTTTTATAAGTTTTTTCAAGTTTTGACTGTTCTTTTTTGGATTGAACTTCCCATCTTCCATCCTTTTTCATTTCTTCAAGATCAATTAGTTTATCAATACTCTTTTTTATCATAGAAAAATTTGTAAGTAATCCTCCCAGCCATCTTTTATTTACATAGTGCATGCCGGTTTCTTCACTGATGTCCTCAATTATTGTTTGTGCTTGTCTTTTAGTTCCTACTATAAGTGCATCTTTCCCTGATGCAACCATTTCTGTTATAAAGGCTAATGCTTGTTTGAATAATTCAATTGAAGTTTGAAGATTAATAATATATATATCATTCTTTTTTCCATAAATGTATGGTTTCATTTTAGGGTTCCATCTTCTTGCCTGATGGCCAAAATGAACTCCAGCTTCTAACATTTCTCTCATATTTATAGAAACCATAATTTCACCTATCTCTTGTGGTATTGAGATGCTTTTCTTGCTTTGAGGAGACCATATTTCTTTCTCTCTTTTTCTCTTGCATCTCTTGTAAGTAGGCCTGCTTTTTTTAATGATGGCCTTAATTCAGAATTATATTCTAAAAGTGCTCTTGAAATTCCAAGTCTAACTGCATCAGCTTGAGCAGATAACCCTCCACCCTTTACATTTATTAGAATATCGAAATTATCTTGTGTGTTTGTTAAAGAAAGAGGTTTGGAAATTGTGAGTTTATCTCTTTTTAAAGAAAAATACTCATTGAAAACTCTTTCTGTTTTCTTTACAATCAATTTAAAATTACCCTTTCCTGGTCTTAAATATACTCTTGCGACACTTGTTTTTCTTTTTCCAGTGCCATAATATTGAACTATACTCAAAGTTTTCCTCCTTTAGATTTGAAGTTTTTCAGGTTTTTGTGCAGAATGTTTGTGATTAGAACCTTTATATACTTTTAGTTTTTTTAAAATTTTTCTGTTAAGTTTATTTTTAGGGAGCATGCCTTTTACAGCACTTTTAATAACTCTTTCCGGATAAGTGGAAAGCATTTTTTCGTACGAAGTTTCCTTAATGCTGCCAATGTAGCCTGAGTGTCTGTAATATTTTTTTTGTTTATCTTTTGATCCTGTTAATTTGATTTTTTCAGAATTAATGATAATAACAAAATCTCCAGTATCAAAAAATGGGGTATATTTGGGTTTATCTTTACCCCTTAAAATATTTGCGACTTTTGTTGCAAGTCTGCCAAGAATAGCTCCATCAGCATCAATAAGCCACCAATTTTTTTCTATTTTGTCTCTTTGTGGCACAAAACTCTTATTTATTTCATTCAACTTCATTTTTTGACCTCGTATTAATTAAGAATACTAATTTATAATATTTTTCATTATTTGTCAAGAAATTTGTGTTATAAAATGTTTTTGTTGTTATATTTTTGTTTATTGCTGTGTAAAACACCTTGTTTTGATATTGTGTTGAAATAGGCCCAAAGTTGATTTATTTATAAAAATTTGTTATATTATATACATGAGGTTAAATAAACAACAGATTGAGCATTTTGCATTTAGTATTGTTAAGGGCTTATTGAAAGAAGGGCTAATTCTAACTGATGATAAAGAAAAAATGGTAAATGAGATTCAAGAAATTATAATAAAAGAGCTGGAACGAGAAGATTTGCTTGATGAAGAGGTTAAAGAAATATTGAAAGGTAAATTGAATGAAATAAGAAATGCAAATATTGACTATTATGAGATGTTTAAAATGATAAAATCTAAGCTTGCTGAGAAGGAGAATATCGTTTTATGAGTTTTAAACTTTCAAGAAATAAGGTGAATTATATTACAAATTTAATAATAGATTATATTCAACAAAATGAAGAATTAGATTATGTTGAGGATTTGGGAAATATTAGATTTAAAATTTTTCATTTAATAATGAATGAACTTAAAATGTTTGAAGATATTGAAGAAAAGGCAAAATATAGAGTAAGTTCTCAAAAAAAAAATATACCTGAAGGCTCCAGGGAGTGGGAGATTTTATTTAGAAAGTACTCAAATGAAGAGTTAGATAAATTAGGAAAAATTTGGTGATATTTTTGGTGGCCCCATTTTCTCATAGGAGGAGTCAATGGATTCTAAGAGGTTTGACGATAAAGGGAAACTTATTATTCCAGAGGTTGTTAAGAGGAAAAAAGATAAACAGAAAGAGTCTGAATTTGATATTCCTGAAATCATAAAAGAGACCAGGACTTTTTATGTAATTAAACAAGCTTTTTGTCCTAATGGTCATAATCTTGTAGATAAGAAACACATAATATCTGGATATCCTGGTATAAGGCTTCGTTACAAAAGGAAAGATAATACTAAAACAGAAATTGCTATCTCAGCTGTATTAGGTGATCCGCAAAATATAATTTTACATGGTGATCTTATATTTGGAGAATTAGTTAAAATCCATTGCCCAATATGTGATGTAAAGCTTCCAATACTAACCCACTATAAACCTGGTAAAGGGGAACCTGGTTTTAATAAAAATGAAACAATTGATATTGTTGTTCTTTATTTGACCCCTGAACTTGATTATTCTAAAGCAATAAGTTTTTGTAACAAAGCGGGTGTTGTACATTCAAGCATTAAATATGCTCATGAAATAATTAGCGATATTTATAAACAATTACCTGATTTTGGTTAGTTTGTTTTTTTATAATTATATGTTAAAAATAATATCTATCTATTTAAAATGGGATTAATTAAGATTAAAAAAGGTTTAGATATACCGATTTGTGGAGAACCTGAACAGGAAATCTACAAAAAAGAAAATATTAAAAAAGTTGCTTTAATAGGATACGACTATATTGGGATAAAACCTGTATTTGTAGTTTCTGTTGGGGAAAATGTGAGATTAGGACAATTGCTTTTTATGGATAAAAAAATGCCATGTGTAAAGTTTACTTCTCCTGGTACTGGAAAAGTAATCGCTATAAATAGAGGTCCGAAACGAGTTTTTGAGTCAATTGTAATTGAACTTAAAGGTGCAGAAGAACTGACTTTTGATTATTTTTCAGAAGATCAGTTAAAATCTCTTGAAATAGAGAAAGTAAAATCTATCCTTATAGAATCTGGGCTTTGGACAAGTTTAAGAACACGCCCATTTAGTAAAGTAGCAAATCCTGAAACTAAACCTAATTCAATTTTTGTTACTGCAATAGATACTAACCCACATGCACCTTTAATAGAAAAAATTATAAATAGAAATAGAAAAGATTTTGTTAATGGTCTTGTTGTAATTTCAAAACTAACTTCTTCCAGGCTTTTTTTATGCAAAGCTAAGGGAGCAAACATACCAATAGCAGGCTTAGATTCTTTATCAGTTGAAGAATTTTCTGGGCCTCATCCTGCTGGAAATGTTGGAACTCACATCCATTTTCTTGATCCTGTTCATATTAATAAAACTGTTTGGTATATCAATGCTCAGGATGTAATTGCAATTGGGAAATTGTTTTTAACAGGAAGAATATCTGTTGAACGTATTATTTCATTGGCTGGTCCCTCTGTAAAAAACCCAAGATTGTTAGAAACAAGAATTGGAGCATCAATAGATGATATGATTGAAGGAGAATTAAAGGAACAAGAGAATAGAGTTATCTCAGGTTCAGTGCTATGTGGACGAAATGCAATTGAAGCAAATAGATTTTTAGGAAGGTATCATCAACAGGTTTCTGTTTTAAAAGAGGGTAGAAAAAGAGAGTTTCTTGGGTGGCTAAATCCTGGTTTTAATAAATTTTCAGCAAAGAATATAGTTTTGTCCAGATTCTTCAGGTGTAAGAAATTTGACTTTACAACTTCCCTTAATGGTGGCAAAAGAGCTATTGTTCCAATTGGAATTTATGAAAAAGTAATGCCTCTTGATATATTTCCAACATTTCTATTGAGATCATTAATAGTTAATGATATTGAGCAAGCAGAAAAGCTTGGTTGTCTTGAGCTGGATGAAGAGGATCTTGCTTTATGCACTTTTGTGTGTCCATCAAAAATTGATTGTGGGCCAGTGTTGAGAAAGAATTTGACTATAATTGAAAAGGAAAGGTGATGAAGTTTTTAAGAAGATTTTTTGATAAACAAAAAAAATATTTTATAACAGAAGGAAAGTTTGAAAGATTATTTCCTCTTTATGAAGTAGTTGATACTTTTTTGTTTACTCCCGATAAAGTAACAAAAGATTCTCCACACATAAGAGATGTAATTGATATGAAACGTTTGATGATGGTTGTAATATATGCATTGATTCCTTCTGTGTTAATGGCTCTCTATAATACTGGTTATCAGGTAAATCTGGTTCTTTCTAAAATTGCTAATATCGCTTATGAGGGATGGAGAGCAAAATTGATTTTATTTCTGGGAATTGGGTTTGACCCTTCTAATATTCTTGCGAATATTGTTCATGGTGCACTTTATTTTTTGCCTGTTTATCTTGTAACTATTATTATTGGGGGTTTTTGGGAAGTTCTTTTCGCAATAGTTAGAAAACATGAAATAAATGAAGGGTTCCTTGTTACAAGCTTACTTTTTCCAATGATATTACCTTCTACAATCCCGTTATGGCAGGTAGCTATAGGCATCTCATTTGGTGTTGTTGTGGGAAAGGAGATTTTTGGTGGGGTTGGGATGAACATTTTGAATCCTGCATTAGTTGGAAGAGTGTTTCTTTTTTTCGCGTATCCAGCATATATAAGTGGAAATAGTGTTTGGGTTGCAGTAGATGGAGTAAGTAAAGCAACCCCACTTGCTGAGCTTTCAGACTCTGCTCTTAAACTTTCAGTATCATTAAAAGATGCTTTTCTTGGTGTAATTCCTGGCTCTATGGGTGAAACATCAACATTAGCCTGTATTATTGGGGCGATTATTTTAATTATTACTGGAATTGCGTCCTGGAAGATTATGGTTAGTGTACTTGCAGGTATGGTAACTCTTTCTTTAATGTTTAATTTGATTGGGAGTAATACTAACCCTATGTTTGGGGTTTCACCTCTATGGCATCTTGTTCTTGGAGGATTTGCATTTGGTACTGTTTTTATGGCTACTGACCCGGTAAGTTCTGCAATTACTGAAAAAGGGAAATATGTATATGGGTTTTTAATTGGTTCTTTGGTAGTTTTGATAAGAGTTATTAACCCTGCATTTCCAGAGGGAGTAATGCTTGCTATTTTGTTTGGTAATATTTTTTCTCCAATAATTGATTATTTTTTTCTAAATGCAAATATAAAAAGGAGAATACTCCGAAATGGAGATCAATAGCACAAAAAATATAATTAAAGTTGCAATTGGAGTTTGTGTTGTATGTGCTGTTCTTGTATCTACAGCATCTGTTGTTTTGAAACCAGTACAGAAAAAGAATAAAAAGTTAGAAAAATTAAAAAACATTTTATATGTTGCTGATTTATTAGACAAAGATAAAAATATTGAAAAAATTTTTAAAGAGAAAATTCAGCCTGCAATTATAGAGCTTAAAACTGGCAAAGAATTATCAAAAAAGAATCATACAAAAATTCTTAACCCGGATTGTTTTGATATTAAAAAACTTCCATATAACCCAAAGCTAAGTGTCAAAATTGCTAGAAAGAAGGATATTGCAGGTATCAAAAGAAAATCAAAGTATATGATTGTCTATTTCGTAAAACAAGAAGGGAAAATAAAAAAAATTATTTTACCAGTTTATGGATTAGGTTTATGGTCAACAATGTATGGTTTATTAGCATTGGATGATGATTTAAAAACAGTAAGTGCATTTACTTTTTATGAGCATGGTGAAACTCCGGGATTAGGAGGAGAAGTTGATAATCCAAGATGGAGAAAATTGTGGAAAGGAAAAATTGTTTTTGACAAAAATTGGGAATTAAAGATTGAGATAATTAAAGGTAAGGTTGATGTAACAAAAAATGACGCAAAGTATAAAATTGATGGATTATCTGGTGCTACTATTACAACAAGGGGAATTAATGATCTTGTGAGGTTCTGGTTAGGAGAATCAGGATATGGTACTTTTTTAAAAAAACTGAGGGAGGGATGAGTTGCTGGTTAAATTAAAAAAAACACTTCTTGATCCAATATTTAATAATAATCCTATTACATTGCAAGTACTGGGTATATGTTCTGCATTAGCTGTAACCTCTAAACTGGAAACAGCTATTGTAATGTCTATTGCAGTTATTTTTGTTGTATCATTCTCAAATTTATCTGTTAGCTTGATAAGGAATTATATCCCGACCAGCATTAGAATAATCATTGAAATGACTATAATTGCTTCCTTTGTTATTGTTGCTGATCAAATCATAAGAGCATTCCTTTTTGAGATTAGTAAACAATTATCTGTTTATGTTGGACTTATCATAACAAATTGTATAATTTTAGGTAGAGCAGAAGCTTTTGCTTTAAAAAACCCACCATTGCAAAGTTTTATTGATGGAATTGGTAATGGTTTGGGTTACACTCTTATTTTGATTGTGCTTGCATTTTTCAGAGAGTTGTTTGGTGCTGGGAAATTGCTTGGATTTACCATACTTCCAATTAATACTGAGGGCGGTTGGTTTGTACCAAACGGATTATTATTATTGCCCCCAAGTGCTTTTTTCTTAATTGGTTTTATTATATGGATAATAAGAACAATTAAAAAAGATCAGGTAGAAGAGGATTAAGATGCTTGAACAATATTTGAGTTTGTTTATTAAATCGATTTTTATTGAAAATATGGCACTTGCTTTTTTTCTTGGAATGTGTACTTTTTTGGCAGTTTCAAGAAAGGTCGAAACAGCTGTGGGTCTTGGTATTACAGTTATAATTGTTCAAACAATAACAGTCCCCATTAATAATCTTATTTATATAAATATTCTTAAAGAAGGAGCATTAACCTGGGCAGGATTACCAGATATGGACCTTACTTTTTTGGGTCTTATAACTTATATTGGTGTAATTGCAGCTATTGTGCAGATATTAGAGATGACACTGGATAAGCATTTCCCAAAATTATACAATGCTCTTGGAATATTTTTACCTTTAATAACTGTTAATTGTGCAATACTCGGAGGTTCACTTTTTATGGTGGAAAGAGACTATGATTTTTCTCAGAGTTTAGTTTATGGTCTAGGTTCTGGAATAGGCTGGGCTCTTGCCATAATAGGTCTTGCTGGCATAAGAGAAAGAATGAAATACAGTAATGTTCCTGAAGGTCTTAGAGGCCTGGGTATTACTTTTATAATTACTGGTTTAATGGCTATTGCATTTATGTTATTTTCAGGAATTCAATTGTAATGAGGATTGAGTAATGAATGGTATTGGATTGATCTTTATCGGGGTATTTATGTTTACCTTTATTGTTCTTGCTCTTGTTTTAATTATCCTTGTTTCCAGATCAAAATTGGTTGAAATAGGAAATGTTAGGATTTTTATAAATGATGATCCTGATCAAACTCTGTTAGTCCCAGTAGGGGGAAAATTATTAAATACATTAATAGATAAAAAAGTTTATCTACCTTCTGGTTGTGGGGGAAAGGGAACCTGCGGAACATGTAAAGTGAAAGTCCTTGAAGGTGGCGGAGATGTTCTTCTTACTGAGCGATCAATATTAAAGCGAAAGGAGATACGTCAAAATTTTCGTCTGTCCTGTCAGGTTCCTGTCAAACAGAATTTAAAAGTTGAGATCCCTCCAGAGATATTTGATGTAAAAAAATGGGAATGTATAGTTAAGTCAAATAAAAGTGTTGCAACATTTATTAAAGAATTGGTTCTGGGATTACCAGAAGGAGAGAATATAAATTTTAGGGCTGGTGGATATATTCAGATTGAGACTACTCCACATACTGTTTTTTATAAAGACTTTATTATTGATGATAAATTTAAAACAGATTGGGATAAACAAAATCTCAGGTGCTATGTATCAAAAGTGGAAGAATCAATCACCAGGGCTTACTCAATGGCAAATTATTCTGAGGAAAAGGGCGTTATTATACTTAATATAAGAATTAATCCCCCACCTCCTTCTACGCCTAAAGTTCCTCCGGGTCAGATGTCTTCTTATATTTTTAGTTTGAAACCAGGAGACAAACTTTTAATATCAGGTCCATATGGAGAATTTTTTACAAAAGATACTGAAAATGAAATGGTATTTATTGGAGGAGGGGCTGGAATGGCTCCGATGAGGTCTCATATATTTGACCAATTGAAAAGGTTAAATACAAAACGCAAGATTTCCTTCTGGTATGGGGCTAGAAGCCTGAAAGAGATGTTTTATGAGGATGATTTTAACAGTCTTGAAAAAGAGTTTGAAAATTTTACATGGGATATAGCATTATCTGAACCCATTCCTGAGGATAATTGGAATGGTTATAAAGGTTTCATTCATCAGGTTGTTTATGATAGTTACTTAAAAGACCATCCAGCACCTGAAGATTGCGAATATTATGTTTGTGGTCCGCCATTAATGCTTCATGCAGTTCTTCAAATGCTTGATAATCTTGGAGTAGAGCCAGAAAATATACTTTTTGATGATTTTGGTACTTAAAAAAATATCTATTTATGATTTATAAGAAAAAGTGCTTATCAGGAATATTAATTGTTTTTATAATTTTCCTTCTGAATTGTTCAAGAAAAAAGGAGCTCAATAATTTTATCTCTTTTAATGGGTACACTATGGGTACTTTTTATAATATAAAGATTGTAGATCATAGGAATTTAGAAGTATTTAATTCAGAATTAAAAGTTAAAGAGATAAAACAAGATATTTCAGATTTGCTTTTAAAGATCAACAATCAAATGTCTACATTTAAAGCTGATTCGGAATTATCCTGTTTTAATAGTTATAATAAGGTAGATTGGTTTTCAGTATCATTGGATACAGCTAAAGTTATTGCACAATCTTTAGATATAAGCGAAAAATCTAATGGTGCATTTGATCTTACTGTTGCACCTTTTGTTAATCTATGGGGATTTGGACCTAAAAAGAATGAATATAAAATACCTACAGATGAGTTGATTGAAAAATCAAAAAAATATATTGGGTATAAAAAAATCTCAGTGAGATTTTCTCCCCCTTCTGTAAAAAAAGAGAAGCCTGAAATATTTTGTGATCTTTCTGGTATTGCAAAGGGTTTTGCAGTTGATAAGGTTGCAAACTATTTTGATTCTATTGGCATAACAAATTATCTTGTTGAGATTGGAGGGGAGATTAAGGTAAGAGGCAAGAATAAAGATGGAGATTCATGGAAAATAGGTATTGCAACACCTACAAGTAAACCTGGAATTCAAAAAATTATTTCTTTGGAAAACAGCTCAATGGCAACCTCAGGTGATTACCGTAACTATTTTGAAGAAAATGGAGTTAGGTATTCTCATACAATAGATCCAAGAACTGGAAAGCCTATTTTGCATAAACTGGCATCAGTTACAGTTATTCATGACTTATGTATGTATGCTGATGCAATGGCCACTGCTATTGATGTTCTTGGACCTGAACAGGGTTATGATTTAGCTTTAAAAGAAAATCTTCCTGTTTTTTTGATTATAAGGGAAGAAAATGGTTTTATTGAGAGGATTAGTCCAGAATTCCAAAAGATTTTATTAAAGAAAAAATGATTTTATAAGTAAATGAAATATTAAGAAGAGGGGATTAAAATTAAATTTTTAATTGTTTTTGTTTTTACTGTTTTGGGTATATTGATTATGGGATTTGGATTACATTTAAGTAGGTATAAAAAGAGGAAACCAAACAAAAGATAAAAAATGAGTGATTTTAGAACTAAATGATCAAAGATTCGTATTATTGTTTTTAAAGGAGTATTGAATGAAGAAATTGTTTTTATTATTTATTGCAACCTTTATATTTGTTTTTCAAAGTTATTCTTCTGATTTCTCAGTTAATATTAATTTTGGATATAATTATGGTACATCTGATCTTTTTAATAAATACACAACGAATTACTCTGAAAATGGGTTGAATTTTTCTGATGAAATCCATAATAGTGTGGGACTTGGCTTTAATTTAAGCTGTAATATTCCTGTTGTGAAAAGATTTTATATTATTCCTGGATTTTCAATAAATTATGGAAATCAAAGTTTTATCCATACAGAAATAATAGAAGGTGAAGCGCCTGATGTTGAAAAACATAATTACTATTTTAGAATTTATTCCGGGGAATTGAACTTTTTGTATGATTTATTCCAATCAAAAAATGGATGGGATTTTAATCTATTGCTGGGATTCAATTATAACTCAGTAAAAACAGGTGAGAATATGAAAGAGGAGGATGATAAATACTGGGGGCTCTTGACTGGTATTGGTGCGAGATTTTTTCAGCATAGACATTTTGGGTTCCAGGTGCTTTTATATAATCAATTGCCTTTTAAAAATGGTTATTGGGCATATATTGGAATAAGAACTGGGATTTCTTATAAATTTTAGCTTAATTAAAACTATCTATTCACTGTACCCGATTCTTTCAAGTGGATTTACAACAGAAGAAGCTATATTTGTAAGATGGGAGGTAATTCTTTTTAGGAATCTGAGGTATAATGTTAAAGCAATTGCTTCTCCTGAGTTTAAACCTCCAATTTTATTCTTTAATGATTTATGTAATAAATTATCAATGTTTTTAGAAACCTTAGAGTGTAATCTCATTGCTTCTCTTGCTTTATCTTCATCTCTGTTTTTAAAAGATTCAATTGTTAATTTAAAGATTTCAATCATCCTTTTTTCAATTCTTTGTACTATTTCCTCAACATCGCCGCCCTTTAATTTTTTTGGATGATTTTTTGCCAGTTCAACTATGTTTTTAAAATAATCTCCAATCCTTTCAACATCAGTTATAATGCATATTAGAACAAGTCCTGCGTTTAAATCTTGAGCACCAGAAATCGCAAGATCAGTAAAAATTTTTCTTCGAGATTCCATCTGAAATTTGTTTATCTTTTTATCCTCTTTGTTTATATCTATATCAGTCTCACTTTTATTAGTTTCTCTAAGAGTTTTTCTAACATTTTGAAACATAACAAATTCTTTAGATAGTATCTCATGTGTTTGTTCAAAAATCATATCTATTTCACTTTTTTTCCTAAACATGTACAATAATTCTTTCATTTTTATTTACCCCCGAAAGTTAAAATAAATATTAACGGTATAATAAAAAACTGAATAATAACATAAAATAAAGGTATTAATCTATTTTTTAGAGCATAGTGGCCTAATTTTTTTGCAAGAAACATAGGAACTTTTTTTATTGGAGTTATCAAAATAATTCCAGTCACATTAAAAATCAAGTGCGCAAGCGCTACCTGTAATCCTAAGGGGCTTCCAATAGAAAATGAAGCAAGTAAAGTTGTAACTGTAGTTCCTATATTTGCTCCTATAACATACGGGAATATTTGATTTAATGTTAATATTCTTGCTGCAGCAAAAGGGACTACAAGAGATGTTGTAACGGAACTGCTCTGTACAATAGATGTAATAACTATACCGGATGCCATTGATCTGAAATAATTTTTAAAAAAGTATGTCCCAAAAATTCTTTTAATTTTTTCCAATACAAGGTTTTTTATTATAACAACCATATTCTTTAAAGAATAAAAGAGTAGAAAGAGTGCGATTATAATAATAATCCATGGATATTCCCCGAGTAATGATTTTGTTAAGTTACAGATTGGCTCTGTTACAAGTTCAATGGGTTTTAAAACTTTTAATCCCCCGATATTTTTCGTTAAGGTTGTTAAGAAGTCTGAAGTTTTGCTTAAATACCCGAAAAAATACTCAAGGGGGAAAATGAGAACAACAGACATCAAATTAAAGAAGTTCTGGATAATTGCTGCAGAAAAAGCATGCTCAAATTCCTGTCTCCTTGTAATATGAGAGAGAGAAACTAACACATTTGTTATACAAGTTCCAATATTTGCCCCCATTACTATGTAAATTGCAATGTTTAACTTTATTGTTCCTGCAGCAACCAAGGCAACTGCAAGTGAGGTTGTTGAGGAGGAGGATTGCACAATGGAGGTTGCAAGAATTCCAATAAACAAACCAAAAAATGGGTTGGACACATTGTGTATTAATTCAATTATTCTATTCCCTGATGCAAGTCCAAATGAGATTGAGATTAATTTTATGCCTAATAAAAAGAGGTAAATAGAAAAAATCAGGTAAATAACAGTTAAATAGTTTTTTATCTCTTTTTTACTCATATTGTAAAAATATTGTTGTTATAAAATCTATTTTAACATTAATAATTTCAATTTCAAAATATAAAAACAATTCAATGAAATTATTGACTTTAATAATAAATTTAGCTATTCTATTTATTAGTTTTGTCTTAATTAAATATATAAATCATTGAGGTGAATAAGTGTCTATTTATGTATTTGCTTTGATAATATTGGGTATGCTGGCAATATCGGATTTAGTTGTTGGTGTCAGCAATGATGCTGTTAATTTTCTAAATTCTTCAATAGGTTCTAAGGCTGCACCAAAATATATTATTATGATTATTGCAAGTTTGGGCATGCTTGCTGGAGTTACATTTTCAAGCGGAATGATGGAAGTTGCAAGAAAAGGAATCTTTCATCCTGAATTATTTTTAATGCCAGATTTAATTGTCCTGTTTCTGGCTGTTATGCTTACAGATATTATTCTTCTTGATTTTTTTAATACTTTTGGACTTCCCACCTCAACAACAGTATCTATTGTATTTGAACTTATGGGAGCAGCAGTAGCAGTTTCTTTGATAAAAATAAGTAAAGCAGGTGAGAGTTTTTCTTCTCTTGTGAATTATATAAATACTGGTAAAGCTCTGGCAATTATTTCAGGTATTTTTCTTTCAGTTGTTATTGCCTTTATTATTGGTGCTACAGTTCAGTTTATAACAAGGTTCATATTTACATTTGATTTTAAACTTAGATTAAAGAGATATGGAGCTTTATGGGGGGGAGTAGCTCTTTCAGCAATTATTTATTTTATTTTAATAAAGGGGGCAAAAGGTGCATCTTTTATTACTGATGAGACACTTTTGTGGATTAAAAGTAATACATGGTTGATTTTATTGATTGTTTTTCTATTCTGCTGGATTATATTTCAGCTTTTAACCTTTTTTACAAAAATAAATATCTTAAAAGTAATTGTTCTTGCTGGTACATTTGCACTTGCAATGGCTTTTGCTGCAAATGACCTTGTAAATTTTATTGGTGTACCTCTTGCTGGGTTGAGTTCTTATAATGTTGCTGTTTCAGGAAGCGGAGCTCTTTCGCAAACTATGGAAGCACTTAAAGATCCTGTAAGGTCAAATACTTTATTCTTATTAATTGCAGGTATTATTATGGTGCTTACACTATGGTTTTCAAAAAAGTCAAGGACTGTTAGCAAAACAGAATTAAGCCTTGGAAGGCAGGAAGAAGGAGTGGAAAGATTTGGTTCTTCACCCATCTCTCGAACAATTGTACGAATGGCTACATCTTTTTCTGAAGTATTCCAAAAAGTTATTCCAGCAAGCTGGCGGGAAAAGACATCTAAACGTATTGATCAAAAATATTACAAGCCTGTTGAGTCAAAAGATGGTGAGCTTACTTCATTCGATTTATTGAGAGCTTCAGTTAATCTGATGGTTGCCAGTGCACTTATTGCTTTAGGAACTTCTATGAAACTACCACTTTCAACAACATATGTAACATTCATGGTTTCAATGGGTACATCTTTTTCAGATAGAGCATGGGGGCATGAGAGCGCTGTTTACCGTGTGAATGGTGTGTTGACTGTAATTGGTTCATGGTTTTTTACAGCTTTGATTGCATTTACGGTTTCTTGTGTGTTTGCAACAGCTATTTTTTACTGGCGTGTTCCTGCAGTTCTGGTGATACTTGGGTTTGCTATTTTTCTTCTTTTACGCAATTCACGTGTGCATAAAAATAGAATGATTGAAGAACAATCAATGGAAATTTTTAATCTTAAAAAGATAACGGATGCTAGATCTTCTATTGATATATCTTTTAAGCATACTGGAATATTTATTCAGGAGGTTAAGAAGTATTTGGAAGCAGGTTTTGATGGTCTTTTTAAACAAAATAGAATGAAGTTGAAAGCAATAAGAAGAGATGTAAAAAAAATACAGAAGTGGGCAAATATCATTATTGCTAATATATTTAAAATACTTCGTTTACTTCAAAAGGAGGATATTGAAGATAGTCAAGGATATTCTTATACAGTTGGGTCTCTCCAGGAGATTGCTGAAAGCTTACGAGATATAACTCTTCGTGCATATACACATATTGATAACAATCACAAAGGATTGCTTAAAGTTCAAATTAAAGAATTGGAACAAATAAAAGAGTGTATTTCTAATTTACTTGGGAAAACATCTGAAACTCTCATGAAAAAAGAGGAAATAGATTGTGAATTTATTGAAAAGAAAAGAAAGAAACTTAATAGTTTAGTAAGTAAGTTTAATAAAAACCAGATAGAGAGGATTCAGGATGACTCCTCAAAAACACGTTTGAGTATTCTATTTTATGGTTTAATGTGGGATTCTCAACGTATTGCAGAGCATACTCTGATGCTCCTTAAGATTTTTGAAGAAACATTTAAGTTTGGCAAAAAAATAAAAAAATAATTTTTATAAAGAATTGAACACAGATGTTAATTTTTTGACATTCGTAAAATAAAAAAAAGAGGAAAAACCAAGTAATTATTTAAATTTGTGTTGACATGCTGCCTTTATTATGTTAATATTTAACTTAATTTGTTGAAGATTTATTTTGAATAGGAGAGATTTATGAATGGTCAACCAAAAGTAATTGTGTTTTCTACTCCTACGTGTTCATGGTGTAGAGTTGTAAAACAACATTTGAAACAAAATAATATAGAGTTCAAAGATATTGATGTAAGTAGAAATAGACAAGCAGCTATGGATATGGTACGAAGAACTGGTCAGCAAGGTGTGCCAGTAACTCTGATTAATAATAAACCAGTAATAGGTTTTAATAAGATAGAAATTAACCGTTTACTTAATATAAAATAAAATAGGTTTAAATCTATTTATTACAACTCTCCTTCACCTTTTCTTTGTTCCTTTAATCTGAATTTTTCAGGATGTTCTTTAATCTCTCTTTTAAGCCATTTTTCAGGATATCCAACTGCTTTTGCTCTTCCTTTTTCGTTTTGAATATAACCGTCATTATATTTAGTTATTAGAAATTCTCCAAGTTTCCACCATTTCTTTATGTTCATTTCTGCATTGTCTATACAATACTTTGTAAGAAAATTTTCTACAAGTTTTGGGTCTTTTTTTAGAAGATTTAATGCGATCTCTTCTATTGCAGGCTGAATATTGAATTCCAGATCTTCTATTTCTTTTTGAACCTTCTGAATATCTTTGATCATGTAACTCCATCTAAGATTTGCATAATTTGCTACAAAATTAAATACCCACCATGCAGAATCTTTTGAAAATTTCTTAATTGTTCCTGTAGTATATGAATGAGGTAAATCTGTAATAGAAGTGTAAAACGGAACGAAAAAGTTTGTGTAAGGGTTATCCAACCCATACCAGTATACGCCTCCTATTTCATCTGGAACATTAGATCTGGATTCTGAAACAAATACAAGAGCTGTTTGTTGTGTGGAAATGGGTCTTTCCCATGTATAAATTTCATTGTTTACTTTCCATTTTATAGGTCTCCATCTATCGGGAGCTTTAAAAGGTCCTGCACTTAAATCTTTTGTCATATCAAATTCTGTTCCCTCATAGTGATCACGATGAAGGTTTATTACATCCTTGGCACAAAGCTTTTTATCTGGTTTTATATAAAGTGGATATGGTTTTGCTCTCTTTTTATAAGAGCTGTAATTAGAAGATATTTTCAAAGATGGTGCAGCTCTTCTGAAAATGCTCCATACTCTTCTGGATGAATATCTCACCTGTTCTTCTGAAGGGGGGTTATAAGCTTCAGAAAAACTGAAGGGTTTCCCTTTTTCAGGATTATAATAGCCTTTTTCTATTGCAAAAGAGATTACATTTTTTGAATATAGAACATTTTCTGTATCATTTGTAGGGAATTCTCTGATTCTTGACATATTTGCATGTGCTGATATAGTACCATCTGGTATTTTTACAGCTACCCATATTGCGCCTTTACCTCCCTGTCCTGTTCCTACGATTTCAAGAATCCATGCCTCTTGTTTGTCTGCAATAGAAATTGATTCACCAACACTCCCATATCCATGCTCATTAACTAGAGAAGTAATGACTTTTATTGCCTGTCTTGCTGTTTTTGCTCGTTGTAATGCAGTAATCATTAAAGTAAAATAATTAAAAAGTCCATTTTTATTTAAAAGCTCTTTTCTTCCTTCGAATGTTGTTTCTCCTATAGCTAATTGGTGCTCATTCATAAGACCAATAACTTTATATGTGTGTGCAACCTGTTGGATCTTTCCCTTTTTTCCATACCAATTTCTAATTTCAATCATTTCTCCCTTTTTATGATCAGCTGCAGGGATTATTCTTAAGTTAGGATGAAATTCTCCATCGCAGGAATAGCTTATCATTGTTGAATTATTTTTTGAAGCTCCTTTTGTAACAAGAATAGATGTACACGCTTCAGTGTTTTGTATCATTGAAATTAGGGTAAATAAAAATATTATAGTTAATAGAGTAAATCTCTTAAAATTCATTCTTTGCTCCTTTTTTTATACTTATTTTACGAAAATGTACTGGCTTAGGTTTAGTTTAAAAAAATATTTTTATTGTATATGTTTATTTGGGTTATTCTTTTCGAAATTTTAGTCTTGCCAAATCAATACAGTCAAATAAGGCTTTGCCCTCTGCATCATTACCAATATAATAAAACAGATATACTGGTTGAATTTTATATATAATTTTACCTTTACCAAAAACAACAGGGTGTTTGGTATGGGGGTTATGTTTTATTGCCAGATCAGTGAATAAAACAGCATTTCCCTTGACTGCAAATTGATTTCTGCACTTCATCATGTGAAGCACGACATTTATTTTTTTTCCCTGTTTTCAAGTTGATTGGGAAAAAACTGGAATTCAAGTTACAAGCTTCCCCTATGAAGCTTAAGTCAAATTATAAAAGGTTAAATAATTTTTTCAAATCATTATCCGCATTTTTCCATAGTGCCTTAAAGGTGTTGTAATGTTTTTCGGCTTTAGTTTTATCATAATCATTGGTTCCAGATGAATTATACAATCTTGACAGATGATAGTGAGCAAAGGGATAGTGTTGATTACCGGGACAGGTACCAGGAATGCCACATTGAATCCATTTCATCCGATTGGATCTTGATTTATTGGGAGAGTTTTCAAATGCCCACATTGGTCCAAAATGAGGAGACACCTCCAAAAAACTTTAATGTATCATAAATTGTGAAAAAAATTGACAAGTATCATTTTTAATGATATATATACTGTAGTATCATAAATTTTGAAACAATTTGTTTTTTTTACTATAGGTAGGTTAAAATGAGCAAACATTATATAGTTATGGCAGATATAATAAAAAGTAGAAATTATACCGTTGAAAATATCCACCAACCATTTGATGATCTGGTAGCGCATTGTAATAAAGAATTTTCAAAACATATTTTCTTTCGATCAAACCTTTTACAAATCCATATAACAAATTTAACTACAAAAACTTTTGACATTACGGTAAAAAATTAAAGGAGGAGAAAAATGAAAACACAATTGATTTTTTTATTCTTAATATGCAGTTTATTGAGTTTTAATCATGCTCAAATAGGTGCCCAAAAAGCAAATAAACCACTTCAAAATAATAATCATGTTCACGTTGATAGTTCTGTATTAGACTTCTATCGTCAGTATAGTTCATTTACTAATCCAGGTGAATATGAAAAGATGTATTCAAATCTTCCTGATTCTATTTCAGTGATATGCAAACTGATTAAATCGCAGCTAATTCATCCGGTTGCTGATCTGCCCCTCTATCGCGATCAGATTCCCAAAGAAAGGTCGTATGAAGATTTGAAATACCCAACTGTGCAAACCATTCTTGCTGGACTAAAATCCTATAATCCCAAAGGACTGGTTTTTGATCGAAAACCCTCTGAGCGTTTAGTTGTATCATGCCGGTATCATGCCATACTGCTTGCTTCCATATTGAAACACCAAGGGATTCCTGTAAGGGTACGTTATGGATTTGCCTCCTATATATACCCCGGACACCATATTTATCATGTTATATGCGAAGCATGGAATAATAATGAGAAGAAATGGATACTCGTTGATCCTGACAGGCAGTTGGTGGATGTTTCTTCGGAACAGTTCGAATTTGCTGGTGATGTTTGGATAAAATATCAGCAAGAGAAACTGGATCCAAATACTTATGGAGTTCCAGATTGGTGGGGAGCGCATCCAATTCTAGATGCATTATGTCATGATTTGGCTTCGGTATTAGGAAATGAACATATTTATTTTAATCGTCCACCTATTTCTGCTGATTCAACCATGAATGTAAAGAATATGCCAACTGATAATATAGATTTAATGAATAAAATCAGTGCATTAATGACTAATGTGGATGTAAACTTTAATGAAATACAGAATCTTTACATTGAAAATAAACAGCTTCAATTTTCAAATACAAAATACAATAATCTCAAATAATAAAGCCGAGCCGCCAACACGCTGTCAGACGCAATGCGGGGTGATGGAGTAACTTAAAACAAAGGAGCAATTAATAAACATACTACGGTCTGATAGGTAGGTACTTCGAAAATACGCACTGCGCATACCGCCAACCGTTGAGCAAAACACATAACCGAAGTTAGCAGACGGATTGCTATGCGCTACTTTTTTTCGGTTTCGGATAGTAGAACGCAGTAACATTGATCGGACGTGATCTTTTGCGTAGCGACCGCTGAAACTCATGTTAACCACTAATAAAAAATAGGATAACTCTAAGACAAAGAGTTTATCATGGTTGATATTCATTTTAGCAAATACTATCATTTTTTGCTCTACAGAGAATACTAGCATCATTGAAGAAGCAATTAAAAAATTCACTATAGACGTTGGAGTACTAAGGTTGGCCGAAAGAGATCATATGAAACATGTCGAGTCTCGATTTGACAAGACAGAAATTATCGCTTTTCAACCGGATCAGTGATAGATTGATTAAAAGCATGAGAAATTGGAGCCATAGTGGTTTTTCAGTAGATAACAGTGTACAAATCGAAGAGAATAATATTGATGCTATGTCAAGGTTAGCTCAGTATATTGTTCATTTATCATTTTCCCAGGAAAAGATAAAGTTTATAGAAGATACTGGTAGTATTATTTACAAATCAGACATGCACATGGGCAAAAAGCGTAATTTTGAAGTCCTGGATGCCATTGAGTTTTTACACAGGGTTTGTTTGCATATACCAGCTCCTTATGAATCACTCATCCGCTACTACGGTTTTTATTCTAATGCAGCCCGGGGAAAACGTAAGAGATTTGGTTTGGAGACTGTATCTAAAGATAGTATTGATATAGAAATTGATTTTGTTGATGATTCACCTTCGAAGAAAGCTTGTAGAAAGTCCTGGGCTCAGCTTATATACCAAATTTATGAGGTAGATCCCCTTCTCTGTCCAAAATGTGGTTCAAGGATGAAATTTATAGCCTTTGTACAAGATTATGTAGAAATTAAAAAGATTTTGAAACATCTTAATCATTGGCCGGTAGAATACCCGATAAATAAAGAAGGTGATCGCGCATCTCCTATAAATTTACCATTAAATTTGGATTTGTTGTCCAGGCAGGTAAATTCAAAACATATAAATCTGTAAATCCTTTTAGATTACTAAAGGATAAGTGCATACTATTGTTACTTTTTTTATTACACCTGTTTATTTGGACTTTAGTTTCACTTTACCTTTACTTCTATCAGAAATTGTTTTTTCTATTTCTTTAAATATTTCTTCTGGTATTGAAAGAACCATATTTACTCCATTTGAAAGGTAATCCTGCTTATAAATTTTAACAGAATAATGATTTATGATTTGCATCATATCACCAGTGAAATCATAAGGAGAAAAAACTGAGGCACTTCTTCTAATAAGAGTAGCTATTTTTTTAGAACTGTTCAATACTTTTCTTGCAGATTGAGTATAAGCTCTTGTTAACCCACCAGTACCAAGTTTTATGCCCCCATAATATCTTATTACAGTTATGAGTACATTAAAATAGTCTTTATTTTTTATCTCTTTATAAATTGGAAGGCCTGCTGTACCTTTAGGTTCCCCATTATCATTGTAGCGGAAATATAGTTCTTCTCCTTTTCCTAACCTATAAGCAAAGCAAATATGTGTGGCGTCATGATATTTCTTATTCATATCTTTTATTATTGAATTTGCTTCTTCTTTAGAATTAATGTGGAATAAATATGCAATGAATCTTGATCCCTTTTCTTTAATCTCTTCAGGGCCATAGGTTTTATCAATTGTAAAGAATCTATTTTTTAATTGCATGAGGTTCTATTTTAAATGTAGTCATTGTAGGCTAGTTAAATCAATTATTTTTTTCTGTTTTTAAGAATTTTTCTTTACAACTTTCAGAACAAAAAAATAGAGTTTTTTTGCCATGTTTATATTTAATTGATAGGCTTTCAGGAATATATGTGCCGCATATAGGGTCTTTCTTCATTTGCTCTTCCTTTATTGGGGGGGGGGTGCTTTTTTTGTTTGTGAAGAAATTTGATTTTTTGTGTTTCCAAAAAGTATTATATAAATATTTGAACAAAAAACAGAATAAAAATACAAGGACAATTAATCTTAAAAATCCGAAAAAAGCAATCATTAGAAATCTCTTTTTATTTGCATATTTTTGATTTGACAAAACAGACTATCATTAAGCCTATTATTATTGCAATTAAGCCCATTAATCTTAATATTTTAGCGCTGCTTATCTCTATCTGTTTATAAAATTTTTTGATTTTTTCAGGAAACAAAAAGTATGGTAAACCCTCAATTACCATAATTGAACCCAAAATTAGAAATAAAAGATTAATATTCATTAATTTTTTTTATTGCTTTTTAATATTTTCAAATTTATTGGATATAATATCTATGCTCTACAATTTTTTTAATGTTCCCAATATTTCGAGAGATATAACATGTCTTTGGATTTCATTTGTACCTTCATAAATTTGAAGCAATTTTGCATCTCTCATCATTTTTTCAACAGGGTATTCTTTCATATAACCATATCCACCTAATAGTTGTACAGCATCAGTAGTTACCTTCATAGCAGTATCTGTTGCAACAATCTTTGCCATAGCAGATTCCTTTGATGCTTTCATATTATTGTCAAGCATCCATGCGGATCTATATACAAGAAGACGTGCAGCATCAATTTCTGTTGCCATATCTGCTAGTTTAAAGGAGTTATGTTGAAATAAAGCAATAGGTTTTCCAAACTGAATCCTGCTTTGACTGTAATTCAATGCCTCTTCATAAGCAGCTCGTGATACTCCAACACCACCAGCTCCAACTGCAGGTCTTGCATAGTCAAGGGTCTTCATTGCAATTATAAAACCAAAGCCTTCTCTTCTCAGTATGTTTTCTGCAGGGACTTTCACATCATCAAAAAAGATTTCTGCAGTATTTGAAGCTCTATGGCCCATCTTGTTTTCATGTTTACCAACCGTAATTCCAGGAAGATCCATTGGAATTATAAAAGCCGATAGCCCTCTTGAGCCTCTAGTTTTATCAGTTGAAGCAAAAATCACACTCAGTTTTGAAACGCCTGCATTTGTTATAAATGTTTTAGAACCATTAATTATATAATGATCCCCATCTTTTTTTGCGGTTGTTTTTATTGCAGAATTGTCTGATCCAGCTTCTCTTTCTGTAAGGCCAAAACATGCAAATATCATTTCTTTTGTTAATGGAGGCAGAAATTTTTTTTTCTGTTCTTCATTACCAAATAAAATGATTGGAGTTGTTGCTAAAGTGTTTGCCATTATTGACGTATACATTCCAGCACAGCCCCATGCAAGTTCTTCACATACAATTGCATTATCAAGATTCGAAAAACCTGTCCCTCCATATTCAATTGGAATGCCTGAAGTAAGAAATCCAATTTCAAATGCTTTTTGCATTACATCAAATGGAAATTCATTTTTTTCATCATACTCTGCAGAAACAGGTCTTATCTCATTTTCAGCAAATTGATGAGTTAATTCTTTTAATTCCAATTGTTCTTCTTTTAAAGAAAAATCCATTTTTATCTCCTATAGTTTTATTGTTTTTATTTGGTTTAATATTTCTTGAGAGCTTTGATATCTATCTTCTCTCTTTTTTCCCATACATTTTTCAACAATCTCAGCAAGGCTTGAAGGAATTTCTTCTCTTAATTTCTTTATTGATGGTGCAGGTTCAAATAAATGCTGGTAAAATATATTTTCCCCTTTAAATGGGACTCTACCTGTTATAAGATGAAAAAGAGTAGCACCAGTTGAGTATATATCTGTTCTATGGTCTATTTTTAATCCTTGAATTTGTTCAGGAGACATATAATACGGAGTACCTGTGACAAGTCCTGTGTCCCCTTTTTTACCCTCTCCTCTTATGACAGCAAGGCCGAAATCCATTATTTTTATTTCTTTTTGTCGTGTTATCATTATATTGTGAGGTTTAATATCTCTGTGAATAATACCTTTACTGTGAGAGTAGTCTAATGCTTTTAATAATTTTATTGCAATAAAGAGAATCTGTGGAAGAGAAAAAACCTTATGTTTTTTGATTAAAGTCATAAAATTTTCACCTTCAATAAATTCCATTGAGATAAAATGATCTTCATTTATTTGCCCTACATCATAAACTGTAACAATATTTGGATGTGATAGAGATGCTGCTGAGCGTGCTTCTGTATAAAATCTTTCAAGTGTTCTTTTGTCTTTTGTAAGGTTGGAATTTAGGATTTTGAGTGCAATAATTCTCTGCAAAACAGAATCTTTTGCCTTAAATACAACCCCCATACCCCCTTCTCCAACCTTTTTTATAATTTTATATCTCTTAAGTGAGTCTTCAGATACAAGATCCATTTCTTTATATTTTTTAATTAAATCCTCAACTTCCTTAATTTTTTGAGGAATATCTTTGTAAGTGTAATTTTCGGATAAAATTCCCTGATAAATCTTAAATGCTTTTTTGAAATCTCCCGAATTTTCGTAAGCTTGACCTAAAAGATAGTACCACTCAATATTAGATTCATTTATGGTTTCCTTTGCAACTAGAGTACCGATTTTTTCAATTACAAGCTGGTGTTTCCTATTCTTTAAAAATATAGTTCCCATTTGAGTTACTGAAATTTTAAAATCAGGTTCATTGGTTTTTATTTTTTGAAAATTTTGAAGAGCTCTTTTTTCATTATCTAATTTAAGAAATGAAATTCCAGCATTATAAAAACTTTCAGCTTTTTCATACAACTCACCTGCTTTTTGATATTTTTTATGTTTGAATGATATATCTGCTGCCATCTTCCAATCTCCACCCATTTCAAACATTTTTGCAGCTTCTTCTTCATTTAATGCTTTTAAGTAATTGTCTGCAGCTGAAAGGTAATTTTGATTCATAAAATAACAATAAGCTGCCTTATCATATGTTTTATTCCATTCAAATAACTCAGCAGCTCTTGTATAATCTTCACCTTTTAAAAATAATTCAGCAGCTTTAATAGTATCACCTCTTGCAAACGCATCTTCTCCCTTTAATTGGTGTGCGATCTTTGGTTTGTTTGTTTTTTCATATATCTCTGCAGCTTTTAAAGGAAGTTGAGCTTTTTCAAAAAGTTTCGCAGCTTCATCCAATTTATTCAATTTGATTGCAAGTTGAGCAGCTTTTTCCAATTTGTTGTTTTTTAGTAATAGTTGGTAAGCTCTTTCAGTATCACCTATCTTTATATACAATTCAACAGCTTTAAATAATTCATTATCTAAAATGCTTGAATCATGATAACCAACTAAAGTGTCAGAATTTGTTAAAAACCATTTTTCAAAATTATAAGCAGCTTTTTTTAAATTCCCCGCCTTTTCGTAAATATATGCTGATTTTTTATAAAAACTCTTTTTTTCATAAATTTGAGCAGCTTTTTCATACCTTCCATGATTGTAATATAGCTCTGCTGCTTCCTGGTATCTATTATTATTTTCGAGAATATTAGCTGCTGCTTCAATATTCTTCCTCTTAGTATATATATTTATTATAGCATCAATGTTCCCACATTTCTCATATATTTCAATTGCCTGGGTTTCATTGTGTAGTTTCTCATAGAGTGCTCCCAATTCGTTATATTCTTGACCTGTTTCATATATCTTGATTGCTTGTTTGTAATTACCAATATCTTCATGTATTTTACCTGCTTTTAAATACATCCCCTGTTTCAGGAGCTTATTTGCTTGTTTCATCAAATAAGATTTTTTGAACACTATTGAATAGAAGGCATCAAAAAACGATTTATCTTGAATATCAATGACTTTTGCTAATGTTAGAAATTCGTAAACTATTTTTAGAATAACATAAATTACGATAAGAATAACCACAATTTTAATTAAAGGGTTATCTTCTAAAAATTGTAAAATCTGTTTCATTTTCTGATAGAAAAGTATAACAAAACTAGTAAAAAAAATCAATTATAATTGACAAAGTAGATCATAAAATATATAATTTTTATTAAAGAGAGGTTAAAAAAGAGAGATTTGTAATGTATTTAGATTGGTTTTTATAAGTGGGTATTCTATTTAATGATTTAAAAAATTTGAATTCCTTTTTATCGAAATTGGATGAAAAATGTTTAATTTAAAGTGAAATGGAAAAAATATTGATAATAGATGATGAAAAAAATATAGTGGTTTCTCTAGCTTCAATTCTTGAAGATGAAGGTTACAAAGTTTTTTTTGCTTTATCCGGTGAATCTGGGATAGAAAAATATAAAAATATAAACCCTGATGCAATTTTTCTCGACATATGGCTTCCAGGAATTGACGGTTTGGAAACAATGAAAAAAATATTGGATATAAATCCAATTCAAATAATAATAATGATTTCAGGTCATGGAAATATAAGCTCTGCTGTTAGTGCTGTTAAAGAGGGAGCTTATGATTTCCTTGAAAAGCCTTTAAATCTTGAAAAAGTTATGTTTGTTCTAAATAGAGCAATGGAATATAAAAAGATTCTTGATGAAAATAAAAAATTAAAGTCTATACTATATAAAAATGTTGAACTTAATGAGGATGATAGAAAAATAATAAAAAAAGAAAGTACAGGAATTATAGAATTTGATATTAACAACACAAAATCTTTAAGTAAACAGAAGACTGTAAGAGACAGTAATATATTTTATGGTATTGGCTTGCATTCAGGTGAAAAAACTGGAATGGTTATTAAGCCTTTGGAAGTTGGTAAAGGGATTAGATTTGAGAATATTTCTAAACATGGTTACATACCTGCTAAAGTTGAGTACCTTGATACAACGAACTATGCAACTTCAATAAGAAAGGATAATTTAGAGGCAAAAACAATAGAACATTTTATGGCAACCTTACATGCATTTGGTATCACTAATCTGTCAGTAAAAATAAACAGAGAAGTTCCAATAGGGGATGGATCTGCCAGTAATTTTTGTAAATTTATTAAAAATAGTGGTATTGTTGAGCAGGATGCTTTTATACCTGATATTGTAATTCCAAGAACTTTATTGATTGGAGATGAAAGTGAAGATGGAAAATATATTAAAGTAGAACCGTCTAATGATTTTTCAGTGAAATATACAGCAATATACCCAGAGCCTCTTGGAAGGATAAGTTATGAGTTTGTTTTGAACTCAACCGATAGTTTTGAACGGGAGATTGCTCCAGCCAGGACTTATGGGTTTATTAATGAAATCAGTAAGTTATCTAAAATGGGACTTGCAGAGGGTGGTAGGATGAACAATTTTATATTGATTGATAATGGAAAAGTGATTAATACGAAATTAAGATTTGTCGAAGAATTAGCGAGACACAAGATACTTGATATAATAGGAGATTTTTATCTGCTTGGAAGACCTATTAGAGGTAAAATTACAGCTCAAAAGACAGGGCATTTCGAGAATGCCAGAATGCTTAATCTAATCAAGGAAAATTTTTTATAATAATATATTATATATTTAGATTCTAAAATTTAAAAACAGATTCTCTCCTTTTTACCTTAGCATTTATTCAAGCAAATTTTAAGATGAAGCTGATTTCTCAAGCTTCTTCAACATAAAGAACATCAAGCCGCCTGCAATAAAAGAGGTCAAAACAAGTAAACCAAAAGTCTGCCAGAGTTCAATATGTGAATAAGGTATACCAACAATTCCAGAGAGCATATTTCCGATAGCAGTAGCTGCCAGCCATCCACCCTGCATGGTTCCTCTAAGTTTTGGTGGGGACACCTTAGCCACAAAAGCTAAACCCATAGGGCTTATGAATAGCTCAGCTATAGTCATCCAAAAGTACATGGAAATAAGCCAATAAGGTGATACTAGAGAGTTTGACACGCCACCCACAACTTCTAATGAAGCTGGGCTTTGCTGACCAAAAGCAACGATAGTCATTAGTAACCATGCTATACCAAGGATTATCATTCCAATACCCATTTTCTTTGGAGGAGATGGTTCCTTACCTTTTTTGTTAAGCCAGGAGAAAAATACCAGTATTACTGGTGTGAGAAAGACCACGAATATTGGGTTGAAACTCTGAAAGAGTTCTGGTGCAATTGGATTTGTTTCTATGAATGTATTGTATCTGATAAATAAAATTATTGCACCAAAGAGTAATAAACCAGCGCCTACAGTTTTCATTTTACCCTTAAAATTTTTACCTATAATAAAGACAATACCAATGATTACTGCAATAAGGGAAAGGAAAGCCCATATATCAAAGAAGATCTTTGTAATAGCACTAACTGCACCAGCAGTATAATTCTTTGCAAACCATGTCAGTGTATATCCATTTTGATGAAAAGCCATCCAGAAGAAAATAACCACAAAGAAAACCATGAGCAGAGCAAAGACACGATCTTTTACCTGTTTTGGTGTGAGCTCAACTCTATTTTTGTTATTTTCCTGCTTTTGGGAGTGAATATAGTCTGCCTTTTTATAATATTTTTTAAAACCTCGGAAGATAAATAATGAACCTATGATACTGATTGATGCTATGGCAAAGGCTGCATTGTATCCCTGACTTAAAGAATCTCTATAAAGTGCACAGAAATCTGTAAGATTTGTGAACTTATCACCCAACTGCTGGATTGCCAGTTCTTTAAGTGTGCCAATGTGTTCATAAGTATCCGGGTTATTCAAAAACTGGTGAATCATACCCGGCAGTTTGGCATTATAGAATAGGCCGTCTCTGGTTAATATCCAATTTCTTAAAGCAGTTGCTGCATATGGAGCAAAGAATGCACCAATATTTATGCCCATATAGAAGATATTAAAAGCTGCTGCATGCATCTTTTTGTAACCCTGTTCTTCATAAAGATTTCCTAGAATTACTACCAGATTGCCTTTAAATAGTCCTGTACCAAGAGCAATAACAAATAGAGATATATAGATGAAGGTTTGAGCTTGACCTGGGATTGCCATCATTCCATATCCTATGAACATAAATACTATACCCGTAGTAATTATCTTACTATAACCGATTTTATCCGCTAGCATACCGCCGAATAAAGGTATAAAATAAATACTGAAGAGAAAAGTAGACCACACAAAACCAACATTCTGAATTGACATACCGAATTTTGCTTCAAAAAACAGGGCAAAAATGGCCATCATTGTATAATAACCAAAACGTTCTCCCATATTTGAGAAAAAAAGTACATAAAGTCCTTTTGGATGTCCTTTAAACATATTACCTCCGATATATCAATCTTTATGCAAAATTCACAAAGTTAAAATTGATTTATGATTATACATTATTGTAAAAAGATGAGCAATAAAAACCGATTTTATTTTTAGTACACTAATATATTAAGTTCTAAGATTTGGAATTTAATTACACTAAAATCGGGTTACACTTTTAGGGTCAGACTTATAAAGGGAATATCCACCTCATTAAGGAAACAAAAGCTAAAATAGTATTTTTTTTAATTATCTTTTATTTGTCCATTGATGAGATGCTTGAAAATATTTTCAAATATTTCTCAAAATCATTAAATTTCTCAAAAGTAAAATGGATTCCTTTCTTAGTAGGTTTCCATTCGCCTGATTGATCCTGAAACCATGTTCTTATGTCAAAATATTTTTTGTCTCTGAATGTGGATATTGAAAAGATTAATTTTTGGGTTGGACCTATATCTGTTTGTCCAATATTGATAGTACTATCACTATCTTTTAAAAAATCAGATTTTTGTAGATTTAACTCATCTTTAATTTTTTCCTTTAACTCTTCAAATTTCATCATTTCTCCTTTATATTGTAAAATATTTTTACAGATTTATTTTTCTTTTATTGATTTTTTAAATAATTCCTCTGCTTTTTTTTTCTTTTCTTTTTCAAGTTCCTTTGCCATTAAAAACCTTTCATCTACTTTTTCTTTTTTTTCTTTTTCTTTTAATAATAATTCATCAAATGATTCGAAATTCTTTTTTTTTGTTTTTTTGTGTTGAATTATATTTTTACTGTTTACATCAATCCATAGATTGGAATGGCAAATAGGGCATTCAATCTCAATTATTTTTGGCATGGATATGATTTTAATATATAATAAAGAAAATTTCAAGTTGTATATATTTTAGTAAATATTATTATGAAATAAAAAGTACTTTATTTTATACTTCTGTTATTTTAAAAATCAAATCCAATCCAGAAATTTACGCCCTGGTATGTTTTGTCTTTAAAATTGGTTTTGTAAACCCACTCTATATGAAAAGGAAATCCAAACATAAACCATTCAACACCAAAACCATAAGATGAAATTGCATTATCTAATTTCAAGCCTTCACCCTTTTCGAAAAACCTGAATTTTTCTCCATTAAACCATACCCCTCCTAAGTCAAAGAAAAAAACGCCTCGAACTGGACCAATAAGACCAATTGGTGTTGCTGCTATGTGCAATAATGGAAATCTGAGCTCTGCATTAAATGTAAACCCATTATTCCCAATCAGATTTCTCCAACCTACTGACCTAATTGTATTATCTCCACCTGTCCAGAAGATCAGAGGATTTTTCCCGCCTGATTTAAATCCCCACATTCTGAAAGCTAGAAGCGTATAATTATCGATTCTAATATACTTTCTCAAGTCAGCTTCAAGAGCGTAGGAATCTTGATATGAAGACTTAAATTTTATGAATTTTTTATATGTTAATCTAAAAGTATGTCCCATATTTGGACCATAATTTGCAAATCTTGTTGTTTCTCCAATCAATGAGAATTGAAGGGGTGCTGCAGTTCCACTAAAGTATTGTCCATAAGGAAGTTCTAGCCCATAAAACATCATATCTGAAATTTCATCCTGTTTATAAAGAGAGAAAGTAGTCTCAAATCTATAAGATCTATTAAATGGATATACAAAACCAATTTCTCCTCCATACATTTTTCTTGTAGTTAAGTAGTCCCAGTAATTATAGCCATAATAATAGACATCCTGATAGGAGAAAAAATGTAAAAATGGTTGTAATCGACTCTTCTGATTAAAATATGTCAAATGATAGGATTTGTATCCATATTGAGAAGCTAATGTTAAAGAAAAATTGTGATCGCCCATTAGATCTGAAAGTATCAGGTATGAATATCCCCAGAAGCCTCCATTTGAACCCATGCTAATTACAATTGGTGATGTTGATTTAACATATAGTTTTTTTAAAGGTTTATATTTTTTTGTCTCTTTTATTTCAAATTCAGATGTTGTTAGGGATTCTTTTGTAGATAGTTCTGGATTCTTAATGTTCTCGAATTCAATTTCTCGTTTCTCAAGGAATTCAGATGTATCTTTTTTGAACAATATAAAACTTCCTTTATAGTATGAAGATATAATGAGCTTACTTTTTTCTTCTGGTATTTCAATGGGGAAAAAATTACCTGTTTTTACATCAGTATATCTGGATAGTGTTTTTTCTTCAAGATTAATTGAATTTATATTAAATGATCCTAATTCATTAGAACTGTAATATATATGCTTTGAATCATCTGAAAAAGTAGGTGTTATATCATTAAATTCTCCAGAAGTAATTTTCTTTGCATATTCAGGGTTTTTTATTGTACCAAGGTAAATTTTATAAAAAGGTGAAGTCTGTTCAGTTTTTGCAGAGAAAACGATTTTATTGCCCTCAGAAGAGATGTTTAGAGATCTTACAAAGAAGTAACCATTTGTAAGCTTTCTTATTTCCCCATTTTCAGTGTTAATTGAGTATATATAGGATTTGGATTTATCTAAACCAGTAAATAATATTGTTTTATTATCAGGATGAAAGTCGGGAGAGCTGGGATCTTCAATGTTTTCTATTTTGATTTTTTTTAAGATTTTACCATTCAAAATATTGATAAGAACTAAATAATTATCCAGCTCTTTTCTTGCAAAAAAGGCTATTTTATCGCTATTATTATTCCAGGAAAAAGATTTTCCTTTAGAGGGATCGAATTTAAAATTAATACCATCATATTTTGAAGTAAATCCTGGAGTTATGTTTTTAATTACTTTTCCATCCTTTACTGAAATTAATATTAAGTCAAGCTTGTAGTTTTTTATATTTACAGTAAGCACAGCTAAAAGTTCTCCAGAAGGTGATATCTCGTGAGAGAAAGAATAAACATAAGGAAAATCAGGGCCAATAATAAAACTGTAATCCTCAGGGTTTTCTTTTAATACATATTTCTTAAATCTTTCTCTTAAATATTTTTTAAATTCATAATTAAATATTTTATGAGAATATCCAAAAACCTTTAAGGGATTTTTGCTTCTTTTCAATAAAGATCTTCCTCTTAGAGAAAATAACATTTTTCTTATTCCTCTTCTGCCAAATTTCTTTTCTATGAATTCATAAATAAGATGTCCGAAATCATAAGGAATTCTACCACTATAGAAACCCCTTTTGAAATCTCCATTCTTTTCTATTAGGGGTATGTTGTCATTTAATACGCTATCCCTTACTGTAAGCAAATAGAAATCATCCCAGTGAAAAGTGATAAACTCAGAAAATCCTCCCATTAGCCATAATGGTGGCCTGTTTCTTAAGCTACTTCTTTGTCCCATAATTGTGTATTCAAATATATGACCTAACTCATGCCTGATTGTTCTTGATAACTCTTCAAAAGAGCTGTCTCCCTGAACTACAACACGTAATGCAGTTGGATCTGCAAAAGCCAATGCTCCTGGTGGAATATAACCTATAATATTGGTCTGCTCAAAATCAATATGGTTCTCAAAAAAAATCAAAGGAATTTTCTTTTTGACTTTAACATTGAGGTAATCTGAGATTTTATTATAGGATTGTTCAGCAGCTTTTACAATTTTCTTAATCAAAGCTTTATTAGATGTGTAATAATGAATTTTAAAATGTGGAGTTTCATTATATTGCCACTTGAAACTCTGTTTCATAACCTTATTTTTACCATAATACCAATAACTGTACTGTGAAAAGAGTGATAAATTTAAAAGAATAAAAAGTGTTAAAATTATAATTTTTTTTAGTTTCATTTTTAATCCCTATTTAACCAGTAAATATCTGTCCTGTATTTTTGTTCTATTTAAAATTAATTTTATAAATCTATTAGTGGTTTTAAAAAAAAGAGTTTCAAAATTAAATTTTGTGTCAAAAGATTCGGCATCTTTAATATTTTCAGTAAAACTTTTTTTATAAATTTTTTTGCCAGTATTTGAATCAATTAAGAGTATATCTGAAGTCATTTTCCAATCTTGAATCTGAACAAAGCTTTTTTTTCTTTTCCCAGATTTTGTTTTTATTTTTTTAATCATGTTTCTATTATTTATATCAACTCTAATTTTCCCTGTTATTAATAAGGTGTTTTGTGTTTTTTTTAAGTTTTCTAAAAAAGTCTCGCTATCTTTAAAAAAATCAGTGTCAGTATCAAAATATTCTACTTTTTTTTCTATTGCTTTTGAAAAATCGTTGAGAAAGAAATCTTTTACATATTTTTTTGAGTTAAAAGAGTTTTTAGGAAGTTTAATTTCAAAATCATTATAGAGAATTTTAATGTATTTATTCAAATCTACAATATTTACATCTCCAATATTTATATTTACTCTAATATTTTCTTTAGTTGAGCAAGATACAGAAAATATTATGAATAATATAATGGAGATTAGTTTAATTTTTCTTATCTTCATTTTTCTTCCTATTTAGATTTTTTTTTAATTTGTTGTAGTTACTTAAGATAAATTTGTTGTCGGGTGCTAATTTGAGAGCTTTCTTATACTCTATTTCAGCTTCTTCATATTTTTTCATCTGTTCAAGAGCAACTCCAATATTATTATGAATAGCAGCATTATCTTTCTCTTCTGATAAAGATTTTGTCCACCTAAAATGTGCTTCTTTCCACAGGCCATTTTTTGCTAGTTTATTTGCAAAATCAAATTCAGATTTGAATTTATTTGTTGAACAAAAATTAAATAAAACAAAAATTAGTAATGATAATATAAATATTTTCAAGAAAAACCTCCAAAATATTTATTATATATAATAAATATTTTTTTTCAAATTAATTTTTAAATTTTACGATTAAAATCAAAAGTCTATTTTTTTATTTTATGTTATAATAGTTAATAGAACAAATGATTAAAGGAATTGGAATAGATATTGTTGAAATAAAAAGAATAAAAAAGGTGATTGAAAAAGACAACAAATTTATTGAAAAAATATTTACACGAAAAGAGATAGATTATTGCGAGAAAAAATTTAGAAAAGAACAACATTATGGGGCTAGATTTGCAGCTAAAGAGTCTTTTTTTAAAGCTCTGGGAACGGGGTGGCGTGATGGAATGAAATGGAAGGATATTTCGATTGAAAATGATAAATTGGGAAAGCCTAAAGTTGAATTGCATGGGAAAACATTAGAAAAATTCAAAAAGATAAAATATAAGCAAATTCATCTTTCAATTTCCCACACAAAAGAGTATGCAATAGCTTATGTTATTATTGAATAGGGGGGACTGACCCTCAGGATAGTTGAAATATGGTTTTTTATATTATAGAATAAGCTTTTAACCAGAGTAATTTGAGGTGTTAATATGAAACAATTTTATATTAGGTCGAAAGTTGAAGATAAGATAGGTATTATTTACCCCAAGGGGCATTTAGATGCTCATAATGTAGAAAGATTTGAAAAGGAGATATTGAAACTAATTGAAAATAATATTGTGAAAATTATTTTGAACTGCAACGAGCTCACATATATTAGTTCTGCTGGGATGGGGATCGTAATGGGGTATTTAGATGAAATAAGAGATAAACAGGGTGATATAAAGCTTTGTTGTGTTAATAATAGAGTTTATGAGATTTTTGATTTAGTTGGATTTACTGAAATATATGATTTTTTAAAAGATGAACACATTGCTCTAAATAAATTTAAAAATGTTTCCTGAAAAACCGCAATTTTCAATTACTATTCCTTCAAAAACTGATCTATTGAAGATGATTGTAGGTCTTACCAAACATATTGCAACCTTAAATCAGTTTTCTATATCTAATTCACAAAAGGTGGCGCTTGCTGTTGATGAGGCAATAACCAATGTTATAAAACATTCATATAAGTATAAAAAAAACGAAAATATAAAACTTGAATACTTCTCAAACACACATGGTTTAAAGATAAAAATTATTTTTGTAGGCATTCCTCCAGTTTTTGATAAAGAAAGTGTGGATATAAATAAGTTGATTAAAGAAAAAAAGAAGGGTGGCTTGGGAGTTAAGCTGATTAAAAGTATTATGGATTCAGTTAATTATAAGACAATAGATAACATAAATTATTGCGAGATGATTAAATGGAAGAAAAAAAAATAGATAGTTTAAAAAGGGAGTTAAAGTTAAAGCAATTTCAGTTTAATTCCATATATGAATTTTCATCATCTTTATATTCCTCTTTTGACATTGATAATATAATGAGAATTTACTTTTCTACATTAATGGGTCAGATGGGAATATCAAAAACCTTTTTTTTTGACTCAGAAAATAAATTATTTAGAAAACGGGGGTTTAAATTATCTGAAGATAAATTAGAAGTGCTTTTCAAAGAGATAAAAAAAACTGATGATGAGATATTTTATTTAAAAGTTGATGATTTGCCTGAACAGCTTGTTAATTTAAAGAGTATTTTGTTATTAAAAGAGATTCATTATTTAGTTAATATTTCAGAATCAAAGAAAAGAAAAATTATCCTTGGCCTTGGTTATAAGTTTAATAGAATTAAGCTTGGTTCTGAAGATATTGAATTTTCTTTTTTTATATCAAAATTTGCATCAAGTGCAATTGACAATGCATTTATGATTGGAAAAATAATTGAAAGTAAAAGAATTGAATATGAAATTAACATAGCTAGAGATATTCAGCTTTCTCTGTTACCTCAGAAAATACCGGAACTTGAGAATTTTGAAATTTCAGTTATTTATGAGCCAATAAATGAAGTAGGCGGAGATTATTATGATATTCTAAAAGAAAAAAATGGTATAACCCCTGTTCTAATTGCAGATGTTGAGGGCAAAGGTTTATCTGCGGCTTTGTTAGCAGCCTCATCTCAAGCAGTTTTTCGGTCGTTAAATGAACTCTATTTTTTTGAACCAGCAAAATTTATTTCAAAAGCAAATTCATTAATCTACGATTTAACCAGAGGGAATCGCTTTATTACTTTATTCTGGATGCTAATTGATGATGCAAAAAAATCAGTAACTTATGTAAATGCAGGTCATGTTGAGCCTCTTTTGATTTCAAAGAGTAAGGTTGTTAGCTTATCAAAAGGAGGATTTCTAACGGGTTTTGTTGGAAATGCTAAGTATGAAAAAGAGACTCTTCAATTAAAAAAAGGAGATATTATTGTTACTTTTACAGATGGAGTTCCTGAGGTGGAAAATCCAGATGAAAGAGAGTTTGGCCAGGAGGCTATTATTGATTTTATAAAGAAAAACAAAAAACTTTCTGCTTATAAGATATCAGAAAAACTTTTTAAAACCATAAATAATTTTAGTCATAATAAAAAATTCAGAGATGATTTTACTTTAATAATAATAAAAGTAAAGTAAGATAAATTAGTTTTAATAATTGATAGAACTATTTTATAATATTATTTTTCCATGGTTTTTATCAATTCAGCTGTAAGAAACCATTTTCTGTATTCAAGGTTATGAATATGATTTGTTATTATTTTAAGAGCAATATTTCTGTTTTTTTTAAGTAAATATAGGAACTCTTTTTGCTTTTTTTTCAGATTTTTGATTGAATAATTTTCAAAATTTATCCACTCTTTTCTTACCAATTTAATTCGTTTTTTATAATCTTGATCAACAAGTTCTGAGAGTTTTGCAAAACCCCAGAAAGCGTAGTTTGTGTTAGATTTCAAAAAAACACTTGCTTTTTTAAAATGGTTGCTTATTGCATTTTTTGAATTACCATATGTATAACCAGATGGGGTAGAATTAGTAAAAAAATACCAGGGAGTATATGCATTTGAATCAGGTCTTCTAAATGCAATCCATACAATATCTTTTATCTCTTGAGGCATATCATTCCTGAGTTTTGCAACAAATGAATATTGTGTCGTTCTTGTACATATTGTTCTATTTTTAGTTGAATTTGGAGAGCCATTTCTATAATTGTTTGACAAATCATATTTAGTGTCTTCAAAGTGATCTCTTAAAACTTTAAACAAATCTCTAACCCTTACTTTTCTCTGGGGAATAAATGAAAATGGTAATGGTTTATCTATTTTATAGTTCTCTTTTGATAATAAATTTATGCCTCTCCATTGCCTGAGAATGTTGTCCATTGATTTATAATTGTCTGGATTTGAGTAAATTTCAGAAAAGTTAAATTTATTTTGAAGGTTTTTGTTTCTCCATTTTTTTAAAATATTTTTCATTATTTTAAAGTCTCCTTTGCTTGAATTGATCTCAGCAAAGTCAAATTTGTTTTCAAGATCTTCAAACTTCCATTGTTTTAGAATCTTTGTTATGTTCTTCAGATCTTTTGGGCTTTTATAATATTTTGAGAAGTCTATTATTCCTTCTTTTTTTAAATCAAACCAGCCTCTTGTTATTGAATATTCAATAATGTCAGGAGAGCAAAGGAATCTTTTTTTATCTTCTGGAGAAATTTTATTAATTGTAAAACGGTTTGAAATTACAGCAATATGATTGTCTGGAACTTTTTTGGCAATCCAGTGTTTTCCCATTATGACATGAAGTATCCAACCCTCATTTGAGTCTGCAATACACAAAGTGCGACCAGATGAGTAGTATCCATATTTCTCTATTAATTTTCCAGCTATTACTACAGCATCTCTTGCAGATTTTGCCCTTTCTGCAATTATTCTTCTGAGCATAAACCCGATTCCACCCTGTGTTATATCTCCTTTATCTTCCTTTGACAAACATGCATTTGAAGTAATAACTATACCATTCTCAGTAAAGTAAGAATCGCTAAAGTCTTTGTCAGGTATTTCAAGCCATAGAAAACCGGATGTATTTCTTATTTGAGTAATATTTCCATTATTTTTTAATTTAATTAACTCATTTTTTTTGTGAAGTGTTGAATGGATTTTATGAACATTTACGAATAATGTACCCTGATCATCCTCATTGTGAGCAATAATAACAGAACCGTCAACAGTAGCGTTTTTACCAGCTATTATTGTATAACAATTTTTATTGGTAGGGATTAGGGAAATATTAAGTATTATTAAGGACAATATTAAAAGAAATGATTTCTTCATATATCTATAAATAGCATAATATAGGTTTTTTTTCAAATTTTGTTTTCTTAGAAATAGAAGCAATGCACATTTAATTTTTAAATGATATTATTTATGTTTCAAATTGATTTTTTTTTATTAAAGTGATACTATTTCCAACTTAAAAAGGTTGTAAAATTGAAATTTCAAATATTTGTACCTCCTCAAGGGTATGTGGCGCAGCGTTGGTCTGATGATAGATCAATGCCTCCTTTGGGAGTTTTATTTTTAGGAGCAGTTTTAGAAGAAAAGGGTTATGATATTGAGATCGTACCATCGGATATATTGGGCTATAACTGGAAAGATATTGCAAAAAAAATAGAAGATTTCAAACCTGATATTGTTGGAGTTACAACTACAACAGAGAACCGTTTTGAAAGCTTCAAACTGGCTAAAATAGCTAAACAGTTAAACCCGAATATAATCACTATTCTTGGAGGGCCACACATTTCAATGGCAAAAATGGATACTATGATCCATATAAAGGATGTTGATGTTCTTTCTATAGGTGAGGGCGAAAATACTGTAATTGATTTTGCAGAGACTATAAAAACCGGAGATTCCCTTTCAAAAGTTAAAGGAATATATTATAGAGATAAATATGGGGAAATAATATTCACTGGTGAGAGAAAAAAGATTGAAAATCTCGATGAGCTTCCCTTTCCTGCAAGACACCTTATACCTATGGATAAATATAATTTTTACATTGATACAAGAGATGGGATGAGAAGAAAAGCTCAGAACATTATAACTTCAAGAGGATGCCCATTTAATTGTTATTTTTGTGCTACCCCTATAAATTGGGGACGTAGAATGCGTGGATATTCACCTGAAAAGGTTTTAGCTGAGATTGAGCTTCTTATGGATAGATATGGAGCTGAGTTTATATGGTTTTATGATGATACATTAAATTACAACTCTGAACGGCTAAATAAAATTATGGATATGATAATTGAGAGAAAGCTCAATATAAAATTCTCAAATGAATTCCGCATAGATATTATTGAAAAGCCTTTACTTGAAAAAATGAAAAAAGCGGGTCTTGAAATGGGGTATTTTGGAATTGAAGCAGGAGCTTCGAGAGTGAGGCAGGATATAGTAAATAAACATTTTGAAATTGATAAGGTCTATAAATTTGTAGAATGGTCAAAGGAGTTTGATTTTATACCTGGACCCTTTTTTATATTTTCGCATTATACTGAAACCTGGGCTGAAGCACAGGAAACAATTAAGATCATGAAAGAAATTAAGGATATTAATCCTCAGGCAGATATGTCTACTGCTATTTTGCATATTTATCCTGGTACTCCTTTAGAGGAAATTGCAAAAAAAGAGGGTATAATCCCGGAGAATTTTTCATGGTCAAAAAAATCTGATATGAAACGTGTTTATACACTTCCTGCAGCACAGGGTTATGTTCCGCTTTTTAAACACAAACTAAATTGGTGGCAGATTGCTAATTTAATAATGAAATTTTCATCAACAAGTAAGAAAAAGATATCAATATCAAAAATCAAACAAACAATCAAATATTTAACTGGATTTAAAGATATAGTTGTTAATTCTATTTTTTTTATAGTATTTTTGAAAAATAAAATTTTAAATTTTAAAAATAAAAAGTAAGAAAAGAGGTAAAAATGAAACAGGTTTTAATTGTTTTTTTTGTTATGTTATTGGCTCTAAATCTTTTTACTCAAGATATAGAGCAAAACAGAGAACAGTCTGAGAAGGCTATTAAAGTAGAAGTTAGAAAAATCGAGTTGGAAACTTTTAAGGAATACACTAATTATGAAGGTGAGATCTGCCCTTACAAAGAGGGAGACAATTCTGTTATGAAGATTGTATTACAGACTAAAAATGATAAGATAATTTCTGAAAACAAGGACATTTCTATATCATTCAAAGAAGTAAAGGGAAATTTCTCATGGAAAAAACCGAGTAGGGGTTCAAATATTCTAGTTAGTAATGAGAATCTTAAATTATCTTCAGGTATGAAAGTAATTGTACGAGTGTTAACAAAAGTACATAAAAATATTATTATTCTTTCAAAGTATGAAATTTTAAAGGATAAAAAAGGAAGTTACGTTTTTATTGTAGATAAAAATAAGGCTAAAAAAGTTTATCTCTCGCTTGTATATACACATGAACATAAGGTTTTAATTAAATCAGGTCTATCTGTTAAAAATGAACTTATTGTATTTGAAATCCTTTCTTCAAGAGATAGTAATTTAAGGAAAAAAATCGAAAATATAAGAGATGGGATGAAAATAGAGATTATGGACAAAGATCCGGTTTATGGAAAGTATATGAAAAGGGAAATATCAGATTTTGATGGAGAAAAGGTTGGAAAAAATGAGAGAAAAGGAAAAATAAAAGAGATAGAAACTTTTTCAGATGAAGGCTCAGATACAATTATTCCCAAAATAAATAATAGATTGGATTTTGAAGTCTCTTTAGGGTTTTCAAAAACTGAATTGAAGGAGATCTATTATCGAGACTCTGGAATTGATAGCATTATAAATCAATATGCTCGATTTTATAATGTTACTTCCTCGAGTTCTGGTGAATTTGGAGAAATAAAATCTATGTTACCTTTTAATTTTATTATTAATTATAATTTAAAGAAAAATTTATATCTAAAGATGGGTTTTGAGCTTAGTTCAAAGAGTATTTCTTCAGAGAAAAGTTATCAACTAACGCAAAATGGAGTAGAAGAGGTTCATAAATATAATTTGAAAAATAAAGTAGGTTATTTAATGCCATTTGTAGGGTTTGAAGCAAGAATTTCCCCTTTTGGTTTTTATGCTAATCTTGGTATGAATTTTGCAACTTTTTCACATACGCAGGATTTTAATTATTCTGAGAACAATTACTCTCAAGAAAGAGAGGATAAGTTTGATGTAAAGGGAAGCGGAATGGGTGTAATTGTAGGTGGAAAATATATGTATAAGATTGGGAAAAAAATAAGGGTTCTTATTAAATTAGAATATTTTTATTCAAAAATCAGACAATTAAATGGAGATAAATTCAGTACAGGTTCTAACTCTTCAGGGGAAAGCTTTTCTGAGTCAATTTTAGACGGTATACTTTATAGTTTTGAGATGAATCCTTATGAGACGGGTTGGATCAAATATTGGGATATGTATAAATCTCTTCCAAATGAATCATGGATAAGGAATCCTGTAAAGTTAAACCTGGATTTATCCTCTATTAGATTGATGATTGGATTTTCTTTTTAATTATTTTTATTCTATAAAATTATTTGAACTCTGCTTTATAAATTGAAGTAAAATCGCTTTTATGTTCATGAGAATCAACAGCTTGAATTCTAAAATATAATGTTGAATGAAGGGGAGAATTAAAGAAAAAATTAATAAATGAATAACTGTTTGTATTTGTGCTTGCAGTTCTATCTAAATTGTTTGTAGAGTAACCAAATTCAATGATATAATGACTGAAATTTTTTTCATAATTTTCTGACCACTGTATGTTTATTCTAAATGGAGAAATATTTGAAATAGTGATATTTTCAGGCATTTTAGGTTTTATAATATCTTCCAGAGATTCGAGCCATTGCTCAGCCATGAGTTGATAACCCTTTTCTGATGGATGCACATAATCTGACATCAATGAGTCATAACCACCATCGGATTCAGGATAATTATCAAATATATACCAGAAATCGATTAGAGGAATATCTTTTTCTAAGGCTATGGCTCTTATTCCCTCAGAAATTTCAATACCCCTTTCTCTTTGTGTCCTGTAATCATCAGTATTTCTTGGGATTATTGTGGAAAGTATTGGTTGAATATCATATTCAAGAGCTTTATCCATCATGTATGAAATATTGAAAATCGTACTGGACACAGGAATATCCTTTGGATGAATAGAATCATTCGTTCCTTCGTGAAATAGAAGGTATTTTCCCTTATCTGTTATAATAACCTGCTCAAATCTTTCTATTGCTTCATAAGTCTTTTCACCCGGTATTCCTTCAGAAATTACAATCCCATCATTAAAAAGTTGAGTATTTACTAAAATTTGCAGTCTTGGGATGTATCCCAATTCAGGATGTGGAATTTTATCTACATACCCATATGTAATACTATCACCAAATCCTACAAACTTTTTATAATCAAGAGCTATACTCTTTATATTAATGACTTCTTGGCCTTTATATCTATTGTATTTGTCTTCTTTTTTAGATAATTCTTCTTCTGAAAATAAAGGGTTAATCAGATACTTTTTTATGAAAATGTCGCTGATTTTTATAGAATATTTTCTATATTTACCTTTATAGAACATTAAGAACTCGATTATTTTTTTTTCTGAATCTTTTGTTAAATCAAGAACAGGAGATTTAAACTTTATTTCTCCTTCAAATTCTTTATTTCTTATATTAAATATTTTAATTGAAAATGATTCTGTAATATATAAAACGAGCAAATTGTCGTTTTCAATAAGTAATGGTGTATAAAATGGGGTTTTAGAATGGCTGATAACAGGAATGTTAAAATCATCTGATTCAATTGTTAATTCATGTTCTTTTTTCCCCTGCTCATTAAGGATATTTTTTTGTTTAAATACAAAAAATGAATTAAATTCTTTTATGTAGTCAAAATTGAGTATAATCGAATTTTTATCATAATTTCTTGAAGAGAATATTAAATTGTTTTTATTATTGTATATATTTACAAAATTTGGACTTGTTTCATATTTATATTGATTATCTTTTACTTTGATTGTTCCATTTTTTATAAATGAATCGTCTGATTGATTGCTTTTAGACTTTAGAATGAATGAGAAAAAAATTATTAAAATGAAAAATAAGCTTATAAACCTTTTTTTATACAAATCATACCTCCTTTTTTAATTGAATATAATAATATTCATTGTAATTAATGTCAATATTATTTTTTTATATTGAATCCATTTGAATATTATCAGGGCATTTTATGAAGAATTATCTGCTTTATATACTCTCTTGGGATTCCTAAAAAAGTATCACGCCATAATCTATCACAATTTTCACATGCAGGGAAATCTTCATATTTCTTATTGATCAAGCCTTTTCTAAGTTTTTTTATGGCTTCATCATTCCATATCTCTTGAATATCTTTTTCTTTTACATTCCCAATAATGTATTTTGCAAAGAAATCTTGAGAACATGGAGATACATCACCATTCCATAAAATCAGTATAGCATTCCATAAAAAAGTGCATGGAGCATACTTTTTTTTCTTATATTTGGTTGGAATATACCCGGCCCAGTTATGCGGTTTCTTTACAATCAATTCATTCAGTCCGATCTTTTTAAATTCTGTAATAAATTTATCCTTTTTTTCTTTTTTAACCTGAGATTTGCTTAATTCTATAACTTCAATTGCAACAACAGGATATTTTTTTTTGCTTTTATTTCTAAAAATTAATAGATTTTTTATATTATTTACAACCTCGTCAAAATCAGCACCAACACGAATTTTTTCATAGTCTTTTTTTTCGAAACCATCAAATGAGAATGAAATTCTCTTTAAATCAGATTCAACAATACCTGAGATTGTGTCTTTATCAAGGAGAACTCCATTTGTGTGTAATTTTGTGAATTTGATTTTTTCTGAAGCGTATTTTATGAATTTTACTGCATCTGGATGCAGTAAAGACTCTCCTCTGTGATTAAGGGTTAGATCAAATATAAAATCTTTTGCTTCATCAACGACTTTTTTGAATACATCCCAATCCATAGCGCCTCTTTGTGTTTTATCAAGATCTTTATTGGGACACATTACACATTTCAAGTTACAATCTGAATGCATTTCTATCCACATTCTGAATGGTAGTGCAGAGGTTATGATATTTTTTTTTCTATAATTATTGTAGATGTTTAATAAGCGTTTATAGTATTGAATTTCTTTAAACATGAGCTGTGAATTATAACACGAACTTAAGGTGAAATGAAATTGACAATATCATGTTATTTTATTATACTTCACTCTTTTTGGAGGAAAAATGAAAAAAGAGCATGTCAGAGAATTCTATGATGTTGTTTGGACCCAGTATTTACCAGAATTTGATGCGAGCAAAAAGCACCTTGAGATCTTTTTTAAAGAAGAAGAAGTAAAAGATAAAAGAATTCTTGATTGTGGTTGTGGGACTGGCATTTTTACAAATATTTTTAGTAGCATGGGAGCAAAAAATATTATTGGGTTGGATATTTCTCCAGGGAGTCTTGAAACAGGTAGAGCTTTAAAAAGAAGTTTGGAGCTAAAGAATATAGATTTTGTTGAAGGAGATATGCTTAACCTGCCTTATGATGATGAATATTTTGATGTTGTTTGGGCTTGGGGTAGTGCTCACCATACAGAGAACCCTATGAAAGCAATTGATGAAATAGATAGAGTCTTAAAGCAAAATGGCCAACTCCTCTTAGCTTTATATAAAAAGACTAAATTGACATGGATTCATGAAATAATAAGAAAAACATTATTAAAAAGCCCCAAATCATGCTGGATTACTATATCTAAAATGCTGGCACTATTTTTGTTGCCAGTTGTGAAGTTCAGAGAGATATTTAGAAAAAAATCAAGAAAAGGGGAAAAGCTTGAAGAGTTAATACTTGATTGGTATTTTGTTCCCATAAGATTTTATTATAAACCTGAGGAAATCAAAAATCTGTTGGAACGAAAAGGTTATATAATTGAAAAATATTTGCCCGGCTCTGGCAGATTTGAAAGTGCTTCTAATTTTATATTTAAGGCAAAAAAAGTACTTGGAAAAAGTTAAAAAATGAAAGTATTAATAATTGTCCCTGCTTTTAATGAAGAGGGTAATATAAAATCTGTTATTAAAAGTATAAGAGAAGTTTCTTTAGATATTGATATTATAGTTATAAATGATTGTTCAACAGATAATACTGAAGCTGTAGCAAAATCACTAAATGTAGATGTTATTTCATTACCCCTTAACCTTGGTATAGGTGGTGCTGTTCAAACTGGTTTTCAATATGCATACAACAATAATTATGATATTGCTATTCAGATTGATGGGGATGGACAGCATAATCCAAAATATATCAAAGAGCTCATAGGCCCTTTAAGTAAAGGTGATGCTGATGTTGTTAATGGTTCGCGATTTATAGATAAAAAAGGTTTCCAATCAAAGTTTTTTAGAAGATTGGGGATACGATTTTTCCAATTATTAATCAACATATTAGTTAGATGCAACATTACAGATAGTACTTCTGGATTCAGAGCATACAATACAAAAGCTATTGAATTACTTAAAGATCGATACCCCATTGATTTTCCTGAACCAGAAGCTATTATTATTTTAAAAAAAAGAAAGTTTAGAATAATTGAAGTTCCTGTAGAAATGGAAAATAGAGCTGCTGGTATATCGTCAATATCCACATTTAAATCGATTTATTACATGGTTAAGGTTACTATTTCTATAATAGTTGAATTTTTAAGGAGCAATAATGGATAAAATACAAATTGTGTTAATCGTAGTAAGTGTTTTGTTTATTTTATTTGTATTACGATTAACAAAAAAGAACAAATTAAGAGAAGGGTATTCTTTAATCTGGTTTTTTTTGGGTTTTATTGTACTCTTCTTTTCAGTATTTAGGGGGCTTATAGATCCTCTGGCTGCTTTTGCTGGAATAAAGGTTGCTCCGTTTATAATTATTCCGTTTTTAATTTTTGTGACTTTTCTTTTGGGTATGCATTTTTCGATTATTATCTCAAAATTAAGTGAGGAAAATAAAAAGTTAATTCAGGAAGTTGCATTGTTAAAAAACAGGATCGAAAAGTTTGAGATAGGAAGTAATTCAAAAGAGTAAGAAAAGATTAAATAATGAATTTAGAAAGTTGCTGTGATGAGAGTAATGTGTTATTAGAAAAAGAGGTTATATATTTATATAAAAAAATATTCGGGGAATTCCCACCCCGGATTATTATAAAGGAGTATATAAGAGCTAATAATTTTTTATTATCTGAAGAAGAGAGATTGAAATTAAAAGTAATTATTTTGAAGAAAGTTGATGTTGAGGCAATAGAAATGGCCTCCAGATTGAAATTTGCAAATAATTTGTTGACAAGAAAAATCCATATTCTTATATATCTGGCTGAGACTATTCCTCAAAATTTTGAAACTTTTATCAGTGTTAAGAATAGAAGGATTTTTGCTTTTATTAATCTTGCATATAATTTTGTTAGAACTATATATAAATTTGTAAAGGGAAAGTTTTTATTAAATAGGTATAAAAATTGTTTGATGTAATTATTGTTGGAACAGGTGCATCTAGTACTGCTGCTGTGCTGGAATTGCAGGATAAAAAACTATTAATTATTGATGTTGGAATTGAAGTTTCAAAATCTTTAAAACCAGGCAAAAATATATTTGATTTAAGACGTTCGGACAAAAATCAAAGAGACTATCTGATTGGGGAAAATTTTGAGAGTTTAGCCAATATAAGAAGTAAGGATCTTGTAAGTGTAAAATTAAAAGCACCTTTAACCTCATTCGTTATTGAAAGCAATGACAATTTAGTTAAGATTAATAGCAATAATTTTTCCCCATTTTTAAGTTATGCTTATGGAGGTTTATCAAATGCTTGGGGTGCGGGTGCATATAGATATACAGATTATGATCTAAAAAAATTTCCAATAACCAGTGCTGATCTTGAACCTTTTTATAATAAACTTACAGATGTAATTGGTATAAGCGGTGAGAATGATGATCTTCAGCCATTTTTTGGTAATATAGAAGGCATCCAGAAACCATTAAAATTAAATGTAAACTGCAATCATTTTTATTCATATTATTTGAAAAGAAAAAATATATTTTCAAAAAAGGGTATACATATTGGTAAAACTCAACTAACTGTATTAAGTGAAAAAAAAGATGACCGCCCTGCGTATAATTACAATAATACAAGTTTTTTTACTTGCGATAACCCTTCGATTTATACTCCAATTATTTCTATGAATAAATTAAAACAAAAACCAAATGTTACATTAAAAAAGGGGTTTGTTGTTAAAACCTTTGAAGAGAAAAATGGTTTTGTTCGGGTAAATGCAATAGAAATAAAAAATAGAAAGGGGACCTCTTTTATAGGTAAAAAGCTTTTACTTGGTGCAGGAACTATTAATACAGGTAAAATCATTCTTCAATCTTTCAAAGACTATAAGACAAAATTACCTATACTTGATAACCCTATTTCATTTATTCCCTTTGTAAATATACGAACAATAGGTTCAAAAACAGATCAGCTTGGTTATGAGGGAGGTCAATTAATCCTGATCTATGAAGGACCTTTATGCTCTGATCGGGTTCAGGGTTCTATTTATAGTTACATCTCACCCTTAAGGTCAGACATTTTTTTTAATCTTCCTCTTTCTATAAAAGGTAATTTGTCTCTTGCAAAATTCATTGTCCCTGGTATGACTATTTTACAATTATTTTACCCGGATACTCCAAAAGCGCAAAACTATATTCAATTAGAAAAGGATGAAACACTTTTTATTAATTACACAGATGTTCCAGCACTTGGTAAATTAGAACGTCATATTATTAAAAATTTTTGGAAGGCAGGTTTTATTACTATGCCTTTTTTGGTGCAATACCCGTCTCCTGGTAATAGTATCCATTATGCGGGCACCATTCCTATGAATAGAAATAGTACCCATTATTTTGTGGATAAATACTGTTGTCTTAATAGAACTCATAATGTTTATCTTATTGATGGATCTGTATTCCCTATATTACCTGCAAAGAATTTGACTTTTACTTTAATGGCTAATGCTATGCGTGTGGCTCGATTTATTAGAAATAAAATTTAAGAAAAATAATGAAAGTTTTTATTATTGGTATTAATAGTTTTATTGGTTCTTGTTTTGCTAAGTATTTAAAAGAGCGGGATATTGAAATTTTTGGAAGCTCACGTTCTTCAGAGCCTAAGAAAGAGTTGGAATCTGTTGTTAGTTCCTATTTTCAGCTATATTTGAATGATGAGTTTGATTCTAAAATTTTTTCCAATATGGATGTTATTATTTACTGTGCACATTCACATAAAAATAAAGATAATATTAAGTTAAATATTGAGGGAACAAAAAAATGGTATTATGCAGCCAGAAAAGAGGGAGTAGATAAACATTTATTTCTTACAAGTTATTCAGCAAAAGAGAATAGTTTGTCAGAATATGCTCTTATTAAATATGAATTGGAGACTTTTTTTCTTAAAGAAAAACAATTCGTTATCAGACCGGGCTTGGTTCTTGGAAATGGGGGTTTATTTTTGAGGATGAAGAAAATGATTAAAAGTTATCCGTTTTTGCCACTTTTAGATGGAGGCAATTATAAAGTCCCCATAATTTCAATTTGGGCTTTATGTGAAACTCTTTATGATATTATTAAAAATCCAAAACCCATGATATACAATATTTTTCAAAAAGAAATGGTTACAATGAAAGAACTTTTTCAGGAGATTAGATTGCAATTGCATTCAAAATGTTTTTTTATTCCTATTAATTCACTTTTACCTCTGATTTTTCTGAAAAGCCTGGAATTTTTCAAAATTCCATTTTCAATTAAAAGTTCTAATATTATTGCATTAAAAGAGAATCAGGAATTGTCTGTAAAATTTTCTTTGGATGAAATCAAAGTTTGTGATATATTATTAAGAGAAATAATTCAACGTCTTATTGAACATAGAGAATAAAGGATATATAATCGTATTTTTTATTATTTTATTAAGGTTTAGTTTTAAATGAACTAGAAAATGGAATATTCATTGACTGATAAAAGAAAAAAGTTTCAGATTTTATTGATTTGCCTGATAATCATTTCAGGAATTATTTTAAGAGCCCTTTTCCTTGTTGCTGATCCACCCTCTAATTTATCTATAAGTGGTGCTTTAATAGGTGACGCTGGTCAGCATTCTTATGGCGCCAGGAATAAAATCCTTTTTAATGAATGGAGTTTTGATGATTGGAAACCATATATAGGAACACCTCTGGTTGATGTCCCAATTAATTATATTGTATACAAAATTTTTGGAATAAATTTTTATTCTCAAAGAATGATTCCTCTTTTTTTTAGTTCCTTTGCTTTACTTTTTTTCTGTTTTGTGATTTATAAATATTTAGGTCCATTAATCTGTTTGATATCTTCCATTTTTATTTCATTTAGTTATCCAATTATCATTTTTTCGAAAGTTGGGAATCGTTATTTTCCTATGATCTTTTTTTTCATAATCTCATTGTATTTTTTTATTAAAGGAGCGAGTAAAAAAAAGGTATTTCTCTTTATTCTCAGTGCCTTATTTATGCTTTTTTCTTATCTTTCACAAAATCATATTATTTATTTATTATCATTGTTTTTTGTATTAGGAATTATATGGCTTATTGAAAAAAAGATACTTTTTCGTCATTTTATTGCTTATTGGGCATCAATTTTTGTTTTTATGGCAAGCTGGTATTTATTCCTTTTTTTGCCGAATAAACATTTTTTTGATTTTTTTATTGGTCATAATAAATTGGTTCGAAACATAGTTTCTTTAAAACAATTATTTAATAATATATTATCAGCCCCTTTTCTGATTCAATTTAGAAGTGATCCCATTATACTTATAGTTTCAACTATTGCTATCTCATTGTATGTTTATCTAAGATTAACTAAATCTAAAGGTATACCCCTTTTTGTGGAAGCAAGTGTTTTTTGGTTACTAATTGGTGCTGCTTTTCATTCAATCTGGGGATATAGGCCAACTCGTTTTTATTTAATATTGATTTTCCCCGCCTCATTGTTAGCAGGTTGGGTTCTAAGTTATTTCTGGAAAAATAGATTTAAAATAAAAATTATGCCTTGTATTATATCTTTAATTTCAATTGTTATAAGTTTGATTTTTTTTGGAATTTTGAAATATATCAAATTTTTAAGATTTACTCTATTTTCTAATAAAGTTTATTTTTATATTTTTGTTTTATTGTTATTATGTGCAGTTTTTTTATTAATTTTATTTAAGCAAAAGAGAAGGATTGTTTTAAGATCATTGACTATTTTGTTTTTAGTTACCTCTTTTGGATTGAATATATATTATTTTTCTGTATGGTCAAAAAAGCGTGAGCATAAGATGGTTAATATTTCAAATGCTTTAGCAAAGTCAATTCCAAAATCTAATATTGCTGGGAATTGGGGTTCAATTCTTTCAACTGGCACACCTCATAAAACCCATTTGTTGTCCGGTGAAATGGGGGTTAATTGGAGAAAGAATTTTTTAAAGGAACACAATATTAAATATCTGTTATTGACTAAAGGGCGGTTTGCCAATGAGCTAAGAGAATACATAAATTATTTTGAAAAAGAGATATCTGAAGCAAAAAGAATAGCTATATTTAAAATGTATAATTCTGAAGTTTATTTTCTTTCCTTAAATAATATAACAAATCATGAAAATAGGTTTGAGTTTGAATCATTAAAAAGGAATTATGGAACTGTTGTGTATGATCCATTAGCCTCGTCAAACCTGGTTTTAAAATTTGAAAAAAAATATTTAAAAAATCCTATTGTACTTAATATTGAAAATGATTCTCTAACTAAAGGTGATTATATATTGAAAATTTCTGGGAAAGGGGATTTTAAAGGACTTATTGTTTTTAAGCAAGAAGGAAAGATTATTAACAAGGGATTTTTAAAATTTAAAAGTAATAAATTTGAGAATAGGAAAATGTTAACTCTTCCTATTAAAGGTAATTTAGAGATATTTATAAAAGTATTGAGAGCAAGAGGGGATATCTTTTTAGATTATATTGATTTTATACCTGTTCCTTTTTGAAATCATAAAGCAAAGATAAGAGAACTAAAATTATTTATAGGTAACCTAAGGTTTTAAGACTTTTTAGTTCCCTTTTAGATAAAGACTCCTTTTCTTTTCTTTCTTTCTTATTGTTATTTTTTTTCAGATAACCATGGGTTTTGAAGTAAAATGAGTATTTTTTGCTTAGTTCATTTGCAATATTCTGATTGTTTATGTATATGTTCCTTGTTTCGTAAGGGTCAATATAGATGTTATATACATGGTGTTTCTTTAGGTTTAATTGTTTAGATAATTTAGGAAACACACGTATATAATGGTTACTATTCATGACAACACTATATGATCCAGTCTGTCCATATATAAATAAAGCTCTATTCATATGAGCATGGAGTAGGTCTTTACCCTGTATTGGATAAGGGATTTTTATGTTTAATAACTTTAAAATAGTTGGATAAATATCCATGATACTTACTGGAGTTTTAACCATTCTATGATTCTTCTTAGGTATATGTAGAATAAGAGGAACTCTGGATGCAGCGTTGAAAGTCAAAGGGCCATGATTAAAATAAAAATTCTTTTCTCCTAAGTCTTCTCCATGATCAGAAGTGATGATGAAAATCGTGTTTTTATTGTATTTCATTTTAAGGTAAAGATTAATGATTTTTCCAATCTCTGAATCTACATATTTTACAGCACCATCATAGAGTGAAATGTAATATCCTTCATCGTAAATAGATTTTTCTTTGATAATTTTTCTCATAGCACCTATGATTTTTTTTCTAACTTTAAGGATATTTCTACCTTTTGGTCTTTCTTCTATAAATGATTTTGAAGGGATATAGGGTGTGTGAGGTTCAATGTAGTTTGCCCAGAGGAAGAAGGGATGTTTTGGTTTGTTTTTTAAAAAAGACAATATCCTTTGTGTAATAAATGGTGTAGATTGTGTCTTTTCCTCAATCTTATCCCAGACTCCAATATATTCATCAAAGCCCTGGTCGAAAAAATATTTTTTTGAAAGGTTTGCATTATCTACTATTGCGTAATTGTAATAACCATTTGATTTCAGTATTTCAGCAAGAGTTTTATACTTTTTTTTTAGATATCCTCTGTTGGGTTTTGTTTTGTGTATGAATGGGTGAAGCCCGGTCATCATAGATGCAAATGAGGCAGAAGTTTTTGGTATTGGGCAATATGCGTATTCAAAAAAGAGTGACTTTTTAGCGAAAGTATCAATGTTGGGGGATGTCATATACTTATATTTATAGCAATGTAAATGATCTGCTCTTAATGTGTCTATGGAGATTAAGATAATATTATATTTTTCTTGTTTGGGTTTGTTGGTTCCAATACAACTTGTTAAAAGTAATAATGTTGCAAAAACTATAATTATAGATCTAAAATTTGTTTTTCCTTCCATATTTTAATTATATATAAGATGTAAATTTAAATCAACTCAAAGTGTTTAAAAATATATTGAGTTTAGATTTTGTAAAAAAAATACAAAAATTTTATTTTTAGTGTTTTGCTTGGAATTCAAAGTATTTCCATTGACTCCATGGTGTAGTTACCTGTTTTCTTGGGCTTATTCGCTTTATACCTCTAACATGCCATCTTCCTCGTCGATCTGCAGAAAAATTGTAATGTAAATAAGTATTTTTTGTTAATAAATTACCTTTTTTGTATTTTACAGGAAACCATTTATTTTGCCTGGGGTGAAAAACCTCAATTTGAACCTGATAATAACGGTAATTAGGATTTGTGCTGTGTAGCCATTTAAAAGTCATATTACGTGGGTAATTTCTAAAAATAGTATTATTTTTAGGCTCTATTAAAACAGGATAAAATTTAGGTTTTATTTGCTTTACATAAGGTTGAGTTGAGCCTATATATTTTGCATAATGCCATATTGATTCGTATAAAACATTTATATTTTGCTGTACTGCTTTTATTTTCCAGCGAAAATTTAAGGTACCATGATAATTAATCTGGATATAATTGTTTGTTATATTTGGTTTAATTATATCAGCTACCCATTTTCCATCTTTAAACTTATCAATATAAAGTGTAAAATTATTTACATTGATAGGTTTCTCCCATTTTAAATTGATTAATATTGGAGATTTGCTGAATTGCCATTGATTTGGTGGAAAAATCAATTTTATTTGTTTTGGTTTTGCATATCTTTCATAAATGATTTTCTTTTTGGGTTGAGAATAACCCCCTATAACAAATAAAAATGCAAAAAAGAAGATAAATAATATTTTTTTCATTGTAAAGCCTCCTTGTTTATAAATATCATTTGAAAAAAATAAAATCAAGCGTTTTATTTATAAAAATCATATTGTTCTGTATTTTTAGTTTCAAAAAGATATATATAATTATATATAAACATTAAGCTAATAAAGCAATAAAGAATAATCAGTCTATGATTTTTCTGAAAAGTAATCTTTCTATATATGAGCTTGAACTGTTCTCAATATAGCTCTCATGCCCTTCTGAATCAACAGCAGTTATAGTATATTCAAAGCTGTCCTTATTTAATTCATTTAAGCCTCTGTCTAAGAAAACAAAAGTGTTTGATACAACAGTATTACGATATTCAAATGTTGCCTGGCCTTTAATTTTTCTATATATATTATATTTAACTATTTCTATTCCATGTTCTGCATTATATGGGTTTGGATCCCAGGTGATTATATTTAAGTATTCCCTAAAAAACAGATTCTTGTTTAATTTAGATTCAATTTTGATGTTAAGTGGGGAATGAACACTATAAACTTCTATTAAACTTGATGTTGTAGAGCTTATAGAGTAATTATCGTAAACAGTGAGAAATACTGCATAATATCCTGGTTCGGTATATGTATGAGATATTGTTTTTCCTGAACCAGTTGAATCATCTCCAAATTCCCAATAATATTTTTTTATAGTTCCATCAGGGTCGTATGATTTGGAAGCATTAAAGTTAATAGTCAAAGGTGCAACTCCTTTATTGCGGTCCATATCAAATTTAGCAACAGGTGGTTCTGATACATAGACATAGTTATGTTCAGAAGCAGTGAGTCCTGAGTCGTCTGTAATTGTAAGAGTTGCTTTGTATGATCCCGTTTTTGTATAAGTGTGATCTGTTTTCATCTGGTCACCTGTTTGGCCATCACCAAAGTTCCAGATGTAACTGATTATGTCTCCATCAGGATCATAACTTCCGGTTGCGTCAAAATTTACTTTTAATGGGGGTGCTCCAAATTTTGGTGAATAATTAAATACTGCTATAGGAGATTCTGAACTTATTCCTCCTTGTCCACTTTCAACACACGTATAAAAAATATCTGCACGTTCAGTTTCTTCATTATATACATCGTACCATACAATATGAACATAACCTTTATTATCTGGTTTGATTACAGGTGTTTTGCAATTTATGCCATTAGATACTAGTTGTGGTGTATTCCAATTTCCATTGATATCTGCGCTTGCATAGAAAACATTATTATGATCTTTGTATCTTTGCCGCCATGCTCCATGCAGTGTGTCATTATTATCAATGTCAATGGCAACAAAATTTCTTTGATGATAAGCGGAGTTTACAGTCTTTTTTTTCCCCCAAACACCATTGGTTCGCTTTATATAATAAACATCTCCTGAGACTTGTGAATGCAACACATGAACATTTCCCACTGAATCAGCTGTTATACTGGGCCAATGTCCAGAAGATACCTGTACAGGTGAACTCCAATTTCCCCCTGATCTCTGAGAGTATAAAAGCTTCCAATTCATTTCATAGCCATCCATCCATAAGGCATATTGTTTTAAGCCTCTTACGTAAAATGCTCCGTGAATAGAGATTGTTCCAGAGGTTTTTGAAGCATTAAGTGGAGAGCTCCATCTACTTGTTTTCCAGGCATGATAGGTGTCATTATTGCCTCTTGCACTTGAAATATCGTGTCCCCATATTACATGAATGGTATTATTAGAATCAGTTCCAATTCTTGGCCATGTTGAATTCCATGCACTGGCATAGACCTTTTCCCTGCCTGACCATTTACCATTACTATAATTTGCATAATAAATCTCACGGTTTGCCCGGGCTGTTCCTTCCATCCATGTCATATGAATTTTATTGTTAGAATCTTTTGCCAATTGAGGCCATTGTGAATGCATTGAAGTATTATATATAACCTTTTTTGAACTCCATGAACCATCTGAGTATACACGGTAATATAAGTTAAAAAAACCTGATGCTTTTTCATCCCATACTACAATAACTTTGTTTCCAAAAGGCATTACAAAAGCATATTCACTTATATTAGAGCTGGAATTTGACAGATTGTATATCTTAGAAATGAGTTTCGGAGTCATACTAATATAAATAATAACTGAAATCGCTACAATAAAATGTTTTAATTTATTCATTATATATTTAATGTATTAATTTATTATTATTTTGTCAACTTTTACTAAGTAATTATATTGTCTGTTTTTGTACTGTTTTTAAAGATAACCTAATGATTTCATCTGTTTTTCCAATTCTTTTAAGTGCCCTTTTTTACCCTTTTTTACTTTTAATTTAATTATCAATTTATAAAGTCGCTTTTCAATTTTTCTGTTTTTAAATAATATATTATTTTTATCATATGGATCTTTAAATATGTCAAACATCTCATTTTTTATTTCTGGAGGAGAAGTTTTAAAGAATTCTATCTGTTTGTTATTCATTGGTTTGTTGTATATATATTTTATATTATCAGTGATTATTGCAATTTTTTCAGGTATACCTTTTCTTAATGCATCAGGAGCTAAATATGAGTAAATTAATCTTTTTTTATTTTTATCTATATTTTTTATTGTTTTTAAAAGCGAAATTCCATCTATCGGATTGTTCTTCCTGTATTTTATATTATACAAATCCATAAGAGTTGGTAAAATATCAACAAATGAAACAATTTTGTTGTTTTTCATCTCAGCATATTTATTTTCTGGAAATTTGACTATTAATGGAATTTTGATTAATTCATTGTAAAGAGAGTGCCCATGTTCCCATGCTCCATGCTCATTGAATTCTTCTCCATGGTCCGAGAGTAATATGATTGTTGATTTATTGTATATTTTGTTTTGCCTCAAAAATTTCAAAAATTCTCCAAACCTAAAATCAAATGTATAAATTCCCGCTTCATAAATCTTTATTATTTCTTCTCTCTTTTTTTTTGTGACTTTTTTAAAGAGCTCTTTTCCATTTTTTATAAATCCCATCATATTGAAACTGAATTTATATGAAGTATTGTTATAATACTGTTTTGCAAGTTTGGCTTCAGGTAAATATGGTGTGTGAATTTGGTATGTGTGTAGTAAGAACAATACATGATTGTAGTGTTCTTCTAAAACAAGTTCTTTTGCTTTCTTAAACAATTCCTTTGAAGCTAATCTGGAAGAATGATCTTTGTAAGATTCATTGTAAAAGTCGAACCCTCTGGCAAAACCATACAGGCTTGAAATATTTCCATTAGCATTAATGCAATAATTTATAAATTTGCTTTGTAGGTCTTCAAACAGAATCCTAATATCCTTATTGAGTTTTTCATTTCCATAGTTTACTTGATGAGAAGTAGGATAGCGTCCGGTAAAGAGTGACATATGTGCAGGTAATGTCCATGGAGAAGTTGTGTAAGCTTGATTAAATGTTACAGAATCTTTTGCAAATTCATCTATGTTTGGGGTACATTTTTTTTTGTTATTATATATGCCTATATGATCTATTGCTAAAGTGTCAGCTACTATTATAAAGACAAAGTGTTTTGCCGTCTTTTCCATAATAGGATAAAAAATAGGGTTGCTTATAAAACCTATAGCCATTCCTTTAATATTAAACTTAATTATGTCTTTTTTCTTTAATGACCATGAGAGTTGATGCTTTTTAAATGAATTTATGTTATCAAATTTTCTTCTTCTTATAATTTTATTATTTCTTATTTGCTCTAAATAAAAACTGAATAGATTTTCTTTTGGGTTTGAGAAAAATGAATAAAAATTCATATAGTATTTCCCTCTAAGATTGGGTGCTATTTTTATTGAATTTATTCTTTTTTTTGTGTTGTTTTTTTTTACTAAAAATCCCTTTATTGTAGTAGTATGATTGTTTTTCTTGAAATACAAAAAAGAATCATCTTTTCTTAAAGAAAAAGATTTAGAGGAAAATGAGAATTTGTTGTAATGGTTTTTTTGGTCAAGATCTATTCTTTTTAATTCATTTTTTTTATTATTTTCTTTAAAAAAGAGAAAATATAACAAAAAACATATGAATAAAAAAATGAGAATATAGATGTATTTTGAATGTTTATTTAATGGTTTAAGCATAACATATTTCCATTTTAAAGATAGAAATTATAGCATTATAAAATAGTAGGTGCAAGTTTTTAATAGTGCAATTTTTGTGTTGTTAATTAAGTTTGAAAAGTGGACAGATCTTTAAGGTTTGAATTTTTTATTTTTTGAATATCAATTAACTTATTATTGACACAGAATCTAATTTCGGAAATGTGATTATTCAGTGGATATATTCTTAAGTTAACATAATCTCTTGGATTAAATTGATTTGCTTTTAATTCCAAATTGTTAAGAGATATTTTTTTATAGGCATTTGCGATTCTATCGATTCTAAAGCAAAAGATATCTTTTACAGATTTAAATGGAGGCTTTATATTAAACGTTCTAAATAATGATTTATTTTCTTTTTGAGCATTTTTAAATCTCAAATGACACAAGATCTGATTTTCCTTGACAATCACATTATCTCCCACTATAATTGAGTTATGGAAGTAAAAGGATTTTCTTATTGTGTTGTCTTAAGGAAGCCAAAATGAAAAAAATCTTTTATTGCTTGAATACGACGATTCTACTGGAAAAAAGTGAAAAAACCGAAAAAGCGGCGATTCAGATTTTTATCTCGATGAATTACCTGAACCCCATTTTATGAAGAAAATAAAAAAAAAAGATCTTAAAGATATTGTAAAAAACAAAAAAGAACTACAGAATATTAATTTAATAGGGGAAAACTTTTCAGGGATGGACCTTTCAGAACGAAATTTTTCATCCCTGGATCTTTCAAGCGCATCATTTAAGAGATCTCTTTTAAAAAAGACAGATCTGAGCCATTCCACTCTTACAAAGACAAACTTTTTTAAGGCCAATCTGAACGAAGCAAACCTGAGAGAGGTGGACTGTTCTAACTCAGATTTCAGTTTAGCCAATATGTCTAGTGCAGATCTCACACAAGCAAAACTGTCAAACATGGTTGTTTATAAAACAAATATGCAGAATGTCATTCTCAATTCAGCAACATTCAAAAACACCAACTTAAGCCATATCAACCTGTCCAATTGTAAAGCCAGGGAAGCTGATTTTAGCGGTATTAATTTGAATTCTTCTGATCTCAGTGGATCAAATGTCGAAGGAGTAAATTTTAGAGAGGCTAATTTATCAAATATCTTAGCTAAAGAAACGAAATTCTCAGGGTGTTGCCTGGTGAATGCCAATCTGGAAGGTGCCATTTTAGATGGAGCAGACTTTTCCGGTGCAGATCTCACAAATGCAAACCTGTGCTTAACCTCCTTATCCAAAACAACCTTTAACGATGCCACTCTAAAGAATACCAACTTCAGGTACGCGTGGGGCTTGACCCCAGAAAAAAAGGAAAATTTAACCCGTTACGGGGCAACTGTCAGTCATATATGGTCAAATATTCAGAAATCGGTAACATTCCTTTTGGGTTCGTGGTGGAGAATAACCTGCCTGCTCATCCTTTTTATTGCCATAGCTGTCTATTTTTATGTGTATTTCAGTGACATTAATCATATGAGTATCTCCCGGTTACAGAAAAAATGGAAAGATGCGAAATTGAATAAACAACAGGAAACCGTACTTCAGGTTGATCTTGTATTAATCGAAAAATATAAAAAACGGGGAAACCCGGACAAAGCGCTGGGTAAGAGCCTTGATGCAGCAAGGACCACACGACTCCTTGGGGATAAAAAAAAATCCCTTGAAATGCTTGAAGTTTTGCAAGAAGAATACGCAAAAAATCCCAGTCACAAGGTAAAAATTAAAACCGAACTGGCCCTGTATTATGAAAGAACAGGAAATGTAAACAGTGCTTTATCAATTTTAGAGGAAACCAGACTTTTGGATTTAAAAAAAGAGAACCTTTACTCTGTTGAAATGATGTTGGCAGAAATCTACAGAAAAAAAGGAAGGCTGAACGAAGCAGAAATTATATACAAAAAAAATATAATCAATTTCAGAAATGATATATTTCGTTATTCTCGCTCACTGTTAAACCTATCAAAAGTGTATGAGGCAAAAGGAGAAATTAAAAAGGCCATAAAAATAATAAGCCCATTTGCTGGGGATGGTATAAAAAAATTGGAACACCATCCACAATTGAAACGGAAAATGAAGGATCAAATGAAAAATCTGAATAAAAAGAGTGACAAACAGTAATGGGGAGTCGATACCACTTTTTGAAGACACTAACAGAGTCACCCAGATCTCTCCTTAAGGTTTGTATACTGGTTGCTTTTTCTCTTTTTTTTATCTATCATTTTTCAAATTCATACCTTTTTACAAGATATGTGAGAGATCAATCATTCGGGGGGGATGAACCCAAATACCTTCGTATGGTCAATTCAATGGTCCATTATGGAACCCTTGATCTATCCAAATATTTTGGACCTGAAGTGGAGCTTGAAAAAACCAAACAGAAAAACATCTCTTCCGGCTCACGCCGATTTGCTGATCTGTATTTAATCGGAATGGACAATGGAATATACTGCCTTCATATGCCAGGAGTATCCTTTTTGTTGATTCCTTCCTATTGTTTAGATTTTATACAATACCCAATGAATCCAAAAAAAGAAACCATGGTTCTCTCTTTTCTGCCGTCAAAACTCTATTTCACACGCATTTTTTTAATGATTATGGCTATATTAACGATTCTTCTTCTATTCAGGTTTCTGAATACCTTTTTTAAATCCCACACCCTTTCATCTATTCTGACACTTATTTTTATATTCAATTCACCCTTTCCATCCTATGCATTTATGTTATATCCAGCCGGCCTGGCTACCTTTTATTCGCTACTTGTAATGAATGCCATATTCAGTCCATTTAAAAACAGGATTTTAAACATGATTTCTATTATCGTGGGGATCGGCTATCTCCCCTGGCTTCACCAGAGATTCATTCCCCTGTCACTGGGACTTTTTTTAACCTTCATATTTTCCAGGTATAATAAGAAGCTCCCCTTAAAAGAAGTCTTAATTGTCAGCATATCACTTCTGATATTGAGTTTACCTTACTTCTATTACTTTTATTCCATTACAGGAAGTCCCTCACCATTGAGCGCTTCCCAGTTATTCGGGAAAACCTATGCCCGTTTAAACATTCTCCCCCTCGGTTTTTTTGGATATCTCTTTTCCGTAACAAGGGGTTTCCTATGGCACTATCCCTGGGTAATATTGTTTCTGTTCGGAATTTATCTGGGATTACGAACAAATCGAAGATACTCACTCTACCTTCTGCTGATTTTTTCCCCCTATTACCTGATGTGCAGTGCAGCTATTCCTTTTGAACTAACTAATCCCATTGGCAGATATCTCCTTCCTGTTTTCCCAATACTGTTGCTTTTCTGCGGAATCATTCTCCAAAATCTATTCAAACATTTTTCTTATGTTAAACTTCTTTTTTTCTGCTCCTATTTTATGCTCATCTTTTTAAACAAAAAAATAGGCTTCATTCATTATAAATTTAACTATTCTTATATGACATCAAATAATTTAATAGTGATTGTTAAATGTATACTGATCATTTTTTTTATGTTTGTATCCATCTATATGGGAGAAAAATATCTCTGGAAAGAAAAAAATTTCAATCAATAATATTTATAATTCCTTGAATAGAAAAATTATCTGGATCCTGTCGGTATCTTTTGATTAAAGCAAAGAATCTACTTTTGCCAATACCAAAAATTTCCTGTAAATATTTACGCTTAATTTCTTTTCTAAAATAACGATCAATAAGTTCCTTAATCTCGCAATTTTTAGGTTTGACATTGAAACTTTTATTTTATATAATATCTGCTCATTGTATGTCATCTTTGAAAAATCAGGAGGCCTTAATGAAGAAATTGAGAGGTATATTGGTTGTTTTGGCTGCATTAGCTATATTTTCTTTGAATACATTTGGAGATTCAGAAGAGGTAAAAAAGGAACAAAAAAAGGTAAAGTGTCCAGGAAGAGTTAAAGTTCAGGTTGAGAAGATAAAAGAGGTAGATTTTAAAGAATATAAAAACTTTTCAGCAACTTTTAATGCAGAGACAGAAGTTGTTACAAGTACTGTTTCAGGAACTATAACGGATATTAGAGTCTATGAAGATGATCTGATTTCTAAGGATTGGGTTATTGCTGTTATCAATAATGCTCTTAAAGACGAAATAGAGAATGCAGAAAAAGAGATAAAGAAATGGGATGAAATACTCTTTAAAAGAACACATTGGAAAGTAAGAAGTGAAAGAGCTGAGAAACAGGCTGAAGAAAAGATAAATGAAGCAAAATTAAAAGTTGAAGAATTAAAATCAAGGATTCCTGATTACATTATAAAGGCACCAATTGAGGGTAAGGTTAAATCATTAGAAGTTAGTAAAGATACTGAAATCTCTGAGGCTTCAATAATAGCCAAAATAGTGAATGACAAAAAAATGATAGCATATATTACAATAACGGAATCGGATAAAGGCATGTTTTCAGAAGGGCAGAAAATCCCTTTTAAAATCACAGGGGTAGAGGATGTTTTATATGCAGAAGTAACTAAAGTTTATGAAGATAAGATTTTTCTTCTAATCAATAACCAGGATAAAATAATTCAGGAAGGATTAAATGTAATTCTTCATGTATTAAAAAAGGAACATAAAAATGTCATTGTACTTCTCACAAAAGATATTTTTACTGATAAAGAAGGAGTGTTTGTATATATAGTAAGTGAAAAACGTGCAAGAAAAGTATATTTGAAAACTGGTCCAGAAGAAAAAGGAAAAATATTGATTTTAGAGGGACTTTCTGCTGGAGATGAAATGATCATATCAGAGATCCTATCTTCTAAGGAAGGAACACTTAAAGAAAAGTTTGAGTGTCTAAAAGATAATGTAAAGATAAAAATAATGGTAAAGGATCTTAAAACAGGAAAATTCGTAAAACGTAAATTAAAAAAGGAAATTAAAAAAGCTGAAAAGGAGAAAAAAGTTGTAGAGGAGAAAGAGGTTGTAAAAGAAAAAGTTATAAAAAAGAAAGAAGAGGAAAAAATAAAAGAGGAAAAAATTGAAAAACCTGTTGAAAAGCCTGTTCTTAAAAAAATTGTAGAGGTAAAAAAGGTAAAATGTCCAGGAAGAGTCAAAGTTCAGGTTGAGAAGATAAAAGAGGTAGATTTTAAAGAATATAAGGACTTTTCAGCAATTTTTAATGCAGAGACAGAAGTCGTTACAAGTACTGTTTCAGGAACTATAACGGATATTAGAGTCTATGAAGATGATCTGATTTCTAAGGATTGGGTTATTGCTGTTATCAATAATGCTCTTAAGGATGAAATAGAGAATGCAGAAAAAGAGATAAAGAAATGGGATACAATACTCTTTAAAAGAACACATTGGAAAGTAAGAAGTAAAAAAGATGAGAAACAGGCTGAGGAAAAGATAAATGAAGCAAAATTAAAACTTGAAGAGATAAAGTCAAAGATTTCTAATTATATTATAAAGGCACCAATTGAAGGTAAGGTTAAATCATTGGAAGTCAGTAAAGATACTGAAGTCTCTGAGGCTTCAATAATAGCCAAAATAGTGAATGACAAAAAAATGCTGGCATATATTACAATAACAGAATTGGATAAAACCATGTTTTCAGAGGGGCAGAAAATCCCTTTTAAAATTACAGGGGTAGAGGATGTTTTATATGCAGAAGTAACTAAAGTTTATGAAGATAAGATTTTTCTTCTAATCAATAACCAGGATAAAATAATTCAGGAAGGATTAAATGTAACTCTTCATGTATTAAAAAAGGAACATAAAAATGTTATTGTACTTCCCACAAAAGATATTTTTACTGATAAAGAAGGGGCGTTTGTATATATAGTAAGTGAAAAACGTGCAATAAAAGTATATTTGAAAACTGGTCCAGAAGAAAAAGGAAAAATATTAATCTTAGAGGGACTTTCTGCTGGAGATGAAATGATCATATCAGAGATCCTGTCTTCTAAAGAAGGAACACTTAAAGAAAAGTTTGAGTGTCTAAAAGATAATGTAAAGATAAAAATAATGGGAAAGGATCTTAAAACAGGAAAATTCATAAAGCTAAAACTTAAAAAAGAAGTTAAAAAAGAGGAAATAATTGAAAAACCTGTTGAAAAGCCTATTCGTAAAAATAGCCTGGATCTAGGTGTTGGATTTGGATATTGCTCAATGGTTGATGGAATATTTAAAGATGTGTATTCATCAGGGCTTTTCAGTGTTCTATTAAATATTTCATATAATATAAACTATAATTACGAAATATTTCTAAATATAGGATACCTTAATAAAAAGGGAATTATAGAGATTGTAGATGAAGAGTCTACTGTAATAATGATGCCAATTTACATAGGTGGCAAATATCTCTTTAAAACTAATTCAAAAATAAAACCATATATTGGTATTGCTGGGGTGATTTTTAGAGTTAAAGAAGAAAATATATATAATCCAGATGCTTCTTTTGAAAATGCATTCGGGTTATCTTTAATTGGGGGAGTACGCTTGAAAATCAGCGAAAAGATAGATCTATTTGCTGATATGAGATACGATTTTGTGAAGAAGTCTATAGAAAACTTTGATGAAAAAGCTGATCTGGGTGGAGGGAAATTCCATATTGGATTTGTTTATAAGGTTTCTTTTTAAAAAAGGAGGATAAATAATGAAGATTCAGAAAATATTTATAATTATTTTTAGTATTATATTTTTTTCAGTAGTGTTACTTGCTGGTAATTACAATCTTTCAGAATATAAAGCCGGTGATGAGGTTATTTATAAAAATGATGCTGGTCAGATTATAAACCCGGATTGGTCAAAACATTCTTCGATTAAGGTTCTAGAAAATGGGGACATTCTTGTTCTCTGGGGTGAAGGAATGGTAGAAGCCCGTTCTAATATTGTTTATAGAATCTTGGATCATAAAACAAAAAAGTGGGGTCCCAAAAAGATGGCAATTAATCGTACATTTGCTGCTCAATTTCCTCATATAGTTGAAGATCACAATGGTGTGCTTCATATGTCTTTTCAAGATGGGAATGCTAAAGGGAACAGAGATGCTGGTTATGCTTATGGTGTTTATGATGAAGATACAAAATCATTTAATTGGACAAAAAGCAGAATGTTTGCAACTATAAAAAAGAATTCTGCCTGGCCGAAAATTTCAATAGACCGTAAAACTGAAGATTTATATGTTGCATGGCAGCATCCGAAAGATCCTGATGCTCAAGGTGTAAAATATAGCAATATAGTTTATAGAAAATATACAAAAGCAAAAGAGGAATGGTCAGCTTTAAAAAACCTATCATGTCTTGGAACCACTAAAACAATTCATCAAGCAACTGTTTTTGTTAAAAATAAATTGTTAGGAATCTTTATGGATGGAGCAGAAGGTTCTTGGTCTATGATATACAATTATGCTGATTATGATAAGGGTGATTTAGGGTCATTTGAGGTTGCATATCAAGTACCGGGTGGTGATCCTTCTTGTTATTGGCCTGAGATGGAATTAGACTCAAAAGATAATGTATATGGTATTTTTACCCGAAGGGATCAAACTTTAAGATTAATATTTCTGCCTTATGATAAAATTGGTGAAGATAACTCCTGGAAACATAGTGTATTAAACACTCAAAACGGTTATGTTACAATGATTGGTTTATTGGTTGCCAAGAATGATGTAGCTTATGCTATTTCTGTACGTGGATATGAAGGAGGCCACCAGCCATATTTCATGAGATTTAATGTTGACACTGAAACTGGTTCCATTATAAAATCAAATTCGTATAGCGTATCTAACTTAACGAAAGAGCCAAGAGTTCCGAAATTGGAAGTAGATAATAATGGTGATGTTCATTGTGTGTGGACTGGCAATGAACAATCCTGGTATCAAAAAATAGATCAACCTGCAGGAGGGCCAAAAGTGACATTAACCACTGAAAAAGAAAATGTTATTACTAATACGGATGTTACTTTTTATGGAAGCTCGAACTCAAAAATAAAGAATTTTCGTTATTATATACAGGAGTTAAATTTTTGGGGTGAGGGGAATTCTAATGAGGGAAAAGATCTGACAATACAATTCACGGAAGAAGGGGATTATAATGTCCATTTATACGTGGCAGATGATAACAATCTGATGGGGCATACTTTCATAACTATCCATGCAATTGATTCGCCATATCCACCTTTAAGTGCAAAAGTGGAAGCTAATATAATTAAAGGTTTTCTTTTCAGGCAGGGTTTAAATAAATTACAATGGGAAAAGAATCCTGATAATGTCGATAAATTTGATAAGTTAATTAACTTTAGTTTATATTTTAGAACAAGTGAAACCGCTGAATGGCAATTTCTGACTAAAATTAATTATAATGAATCAGCTAATAGTTATGAATACATTCATACTATATCAGGATTTAGAAATCAATCTGATGCTGAAAAATATGAATACGCAGTTACAGTTACTGCTGAACATAATGAAAAAGAAATTGAGAGTGAAAAGAGGCTTTTTGAGCGACAATAATTGAAGGATTTTAAATAGTTTTTTTGTTCTGACTTTTTTTTCTTTCAAATGAAATATAGAGAAAAGCAAGTAATCCAATAGAGTATTCCCACGCTTGTGTTGTTATATGAATGACAATACCTGTTAAACGTGGGTCCACATTTCCAGGAATTTCAAGAACTTTAAAAACAAATGCAAATGCAAGTTCCCATGTACCAAAGCCTCCGAGTCCTTGAATGGGCAGGAGTGATGATAACTCTGTTCCTGCAAGCCCAAAGCTGAACATTGAAAGAGATTGAATAGAGCCTGTGATTTTAACAATTCCTACAAATAATATATATGCTGAGATATATTTTATGAATCTAATTATAAAACTCAGAAAAAAAAGATATAGTCTTTCTGAATTTTTTTTGTGTTCAATAAGATATTCATGAATATTTATTAAAATATTTTTAAGTTTAAAATTTTTTTTTATTAATTTTATTTTTAGAAGCAGATCAATTATATTATCAGTAAAGAAAATAATGATTATAGAAACTACAAAAATAAAACATAGCCCTATATATATAACAGTCTGGTTCATTTGAGTTTTAACAAAGAAGAACATAGTTCCTAATAAAAGAGATAAGGCTAATGCATCATAAAACATAGAAACAATAAAGCTTGAAGCTCCTTCTTCTAATGATATTCCTTTCTTTTTTGTTAAATATGAATAGAAGATCAAAGCAGCAGATCTTGCAGGTAAGAGGTCAACTGAGAAATTTCTAACCAGAGTAATTAAAAAAATATCTTTAAACTTGAGTTTTTTTGATATAAGTACATTGTATTTTATAGCTCTTAAAATAGTTCCAATAATATATAGAAGAATAAACAGAAACAAATAGGTGGTTGGAATGTTTGAAAAGGCTTTTTTTATATCATTTATTGAGATGTCCCTAAAAAATATATATAAAATTGCTATTGATATACATACTGGCAATACAATGTTTTTTAATGTTTTTCTCAATCTTTTCCCCAATATGGGAATCTGTCATTAGCTTGAGATGATGTGATTTCCCAGATTTTTCTTGTTGAAATCTCTATAATTTTAATATTGTAATGCTTTGATTTTGTTTTTGGAGCTGATGAATAAACAATGTATCTATCATCAGTAGAAAAAGCAGGGAAATAGTCGGCATTTTCGGAGTCAATTGTTAATCTTATTGGTGAGAATTTGTCAGGAGGTGTTAAAAACAGATCTCCTTTTTTATCAAACTCATGAGACACTAAAACAACTGATTTGCCTGAATGTGAATATTTTGCTCTGCATGCACCATAACCTGTTGCAAATTTATTATGTTTACCTGTTTTGAGATCAACTTTATAAATATTCCATCCTATGAATCTGTGAGAGGTAATAAGCATATATTTGCCAGATGGAGAGACAGCAGGTAAAGCATTTCTTCCTTTATAATTTGTTATTTGTTCTATTTTTTTTGTTGATAAGCTGTATTTAAATATTTGTTCCTTTCCTTTAACAATTCTACAAAAGAATATGTACTTGCCATCATATGTCCAGAATGGAGCTTTATCTTCAGTTGGAGATTTTAATAGTTTTTTTATATTTCTATTCATGTCTGTGACATAGATTTCAAATTTTCCAGATCTATCTGATTTAAATACAATGTTTTTTCCATCTGGAGAAAAAGATGGGTAACCGTCATTAGCTTGAGAATGTGTTATCTGTTTTATTCCGTTTTTATCTATTATAAAAATATCTTCATTACCGGTTCTATTGGATTGAAATGCAATTTTCCCTTTAAACCTGGATGGAAGTTTTTCTTTGTTTCTATGTAATAATTCCAATCCCTTTATATATGGAAGAATATTTTTAAATATAAATTTAGCTATAGATAAATATCCATCTTTACTTGGATGTATCCCTGGTAGTAATTCAGGTTTATTTTTAAAAAAAGTATATATATCTATAAGGTTAATTTTTTCTTCTTTTGCTATTTTCTTTATTGAAGGAACAATTTCTTTATCAATTCTTGTTTTTGATGTTTCATTAAATGGATTTAAATCAATGTTAAAAATGGGTGGTATTGTAGCTATGAAAATAATAATTTTTGAACCATCTGGATTTTTATGATTTTTTATTATTTTTATAATTTCTTTCATATTTTTTATAAATTTATGAGTTGGAGTGTTATCTCTGTCTTTTCTTACATCATTTGTACCAAGCATTACTATCACATAATTGGGGTTGGTTTTTTCTAGCAAGTTTGATCTTTTCAAGTGTTTAAGATATTCTCCAGTTGTGTTTCCGGGCCTTGCGCCTGAATACACTTTTAGTTTAATATCTTTTGTATTAATAAAATCAGCGAGATGTTTTGTGTAATCCCCATAGGGGCTTGTTGTAATGCTATCTCCTATACAGAGTATATCACAATTAGATTCTCTATTTGAAAAAGGTTTAAGGATTATGTACCCTAAAAGTAATATTATAATAGGAATTAATAAAATTATTGTAATTTTTTTTCTTTTCATTGTGAAAAAAGTCTATCATTCTGATTAAAAAAAATCAATATGATAGAAATAGTAATAAGATCCTCATTGATCAGGTTTGCATCATATCTCTTTGTTTATCAGCAATTACCAATGTTGCATAACCTGTTTTAAACCATAACAACTTGTCAATTCTTGTTATTAAGCAGATTACCGGGTAAATAAAAGTAGAATAAATTTTCATAAGTCTGTTGTTTTTATTTAAATCCTTTTCAGAGGATGGAGATATTGCTCCGCTTCTTAAATTACTTGTCTTAACTTTATTCATTTTAATATACATTATGTTCAAAACAGTTTCAAAGAATTCAACAAAGAACTTAGAATAGGTTGAGGAATATATAACTTTAAAACCATTATTTTCAAGCATTTTGTTCAATTTAGATAAGCTGTAGCCCTCTCTTCTGTGGCCATAAATTTGAGGAGTTAAACCAAATTTTGTTTTTATCCAGTTTATAGAAAAAAAATTCCCGCTTATTGGGGTTGAAATTATAATCTTCCCATTCTTTTTTAATATTCGACTAATCTCTTTAAGGATCTTTTCATCATTATCAACATGCTCAAGAAAATCCAGGACAAGAGCTATGTCAAATTTGTTGTCTTTTAGAGGCAGTGTGTTCTCAGATGTTTGAAATATGTTGTTAATTAATATTTTTTTAGAATTAAACAAATTTTCTAAGTCAAGATCTGAATGTATCCAATTTCCACCATTCTTTTTTAAATGGTATGAGACAATGCCTCCTTTGCACCCAAGATCAAATACCTCTTTATTTGAGAAATCTATAAGTTTTGAGATTATTCGTACTTTGTCTTTTTTCATAAGACTTATTTTAAAAAGTTTTTCTTGCCAGGATTTCATTTTATATTAATAGAAAATAGATCTGATATTATCTCTTTTTTATAACCTGAGCAGGAACACCAAGTGCTATTGAATATGGGCGAATTCTTTTATGAACAAGAGTTGCTGCACCAATTATAGAGCCCTTTTCAATTTTAACTCCATCAAGTATTGTTGAAGAAGCACCAATCCAGATGTCATCTTCAATTATTATTCCACCTTTTGATACTGATGGCTGGAACCAGATAGGTATATCTCTTTTCTCAAAACTGTGGTTTCCTCCTGCAACTATATATGTTTGCCCTGCTGTAAAAACATAGTTACCTATTTTTAATAGGCTTTCAGAAATCAAATAATTGTTTGGTCCAATGTTTGAAAAGTTTCCGATTTCAATATCACCCCCTTTGCAGCTTATTATTGTGTTTCTTCCTATTACAACATTACTTCCAATTTTTATTCCTTTATTGTTGTCACCCTTTGCATCAATTACAGTATTGTCATCAAAAACAACATTGTCTCCTATTTCAATCTTTTTCGGATGCCTGATTGTCATATTTTTTCCGAATACCACACCTCTCCCGGTTTTTTTTAATAATTTTGGGAAAAACATTTTTCTCAGGGCAAACCCCAGAGCCCCTGAGATTGAGGAAAATAGGGTTATAACAAGTTCGTATTTCAAAAAATATAATAGAGAAACTTCACCAAGGAATAAATTTTTATATTTTTTAAAAGCTCCATTCTTTTTTTCTAATAGCTTTTTCTGTTCACCTATATTTTCTTTTTTGTAGTCGTGCATAATGTTATTTTATTATAATATATGCATTATTTCAATAGCCTGTTTTTATTGACAATATTGAGGACATTGTGATATAAAAGTAAAAATGAAAAAAAGAATATTTATAACATTATTTATTCTAATTATATGTGTTTCAATATTTTATATTTGTATAAAAAAAAAAGTAGATTTCAAGAGAGTTGAGCTGAACGTATCTAAGTCTGTTAATAGCAATATATTAAAAAGCTATAATTTAAAATCTTTTAATGTTAACCAAACAAAATATTATCAAAGGGGTGGGCTTACGATCAAAGGTGATCTTCTTGTTTTGGAAGGTAGAGGACAAAAAATTAGTCTTGAACCAAATTTAAAGGGTAATTTCATTTTTAACTTTGAACTATTTGTTAAAATTGATAATAGAATTTCGATTGATGTTTATCGCAATGATATAAAGATTATAAAAAAAAGATTTTATAAAACAGGAAAAAAGACCATAAAAAGGAAATTAAAATTATCCACAAAAGATAAAATAAATATTGAAATAAATGGAAATGGAGCAGTAATTATAGGAGAGCCAATTTTTTATAAAACAAAACCGATTGAGCAAAGGCAATATGTATTTTTGATTTGTGCTGATACTTTAAGGGCGGATCATCTACCTACATATGGATATAAGAGAAATACAGCTAAAAATATACATAGTTTTTCAAAAGATGGCGTTGTGTTTAAAAATGCATATTCTCAATCACCATGGACATTACCTTCTCATATGTCTTTATTTACTTCCCTTTATGAATTTAATCATGGTATGAAAAGAGGGACAATGCTTTCTTCAGGGATTAATTTTTTAATTGAAGAGATGTCTCAGCAATTTTCAACCAGAAGTTTAAATGGGGGTATTTATATTTCTTCAAGATTTGGCTTTTTCCGTGGATTTGATTATTATAAAAGTATTGGTAATGATCAAGGATCTTCATATGCTTCAAAAAATTTATTTAATTTAGCTATCAAAGATATTGAAAATAATAATTTCCCAAGATCATTTTACTTTTTACATACTTACCAGGTTCATAGTCCTTACAATCCTGAAATAAAGCACTTAAATGTTTTCAATAAAGATCCTAAATATACTAGTTTGTCTGCCCCTACTGTAGGTTCAAACCACAGAGAACAATTTGCTAAACTATCAAAAGATATGAAGTATGCGTATATAGATTTATATGATGCTGAAATATTGGAATTTGATTTGTGGTTTGGTAAATTTATTAATTATTTAAAAAAGAAAAAAATTTATTCCAATTCAATGATTATCTTTATCTCTGATCACGGGGAAGAATTCTTTGATCATTCAGGTTGGGGACATTGTCATTCACTCTATAATGAATTAATAAAAGTCCCATTGATTGTTAAATTTCCAAAAGAAGAATTTAGAGGTAAAAATGAAGAAAAAGAAGTTGCATTGATAGATATAATGCCTACGATTTTAAATTATTATAATATTTCTTATGATAATAAAAATGTTGATGGATTGGATTTGATTCAGGTTTTAAATGGAAAATCAAAAGATAGAATAATTATCTCATCTATTACGAATGGCTTTTATGTCCCAGCTTTGCCTTTTAAAATATCAATTATTGAAAATAATAATAAGATTATTTATAATCTACCATATACTGATAAAACAAAATCGTTTTTTACTCCTCCTCCTCCTGAATATAGTAAATATGAATATTATGATTTATCGAAAGACTCAAGAGAGCTTTATAATAAATACATTGAAAATATGATGAAGGTAAAAAAATTTATAAACCTTTTTAATATAATAGTAAAAAAAGGTAAAATAAATATAAAAAGAGATGGAGAAAAGGTCACAATAGATAAAGATATGATCAATGCTTTTAAATCACTTGGATATCTATAAGAGATAAAATTAGTTTAAAAAAGGTTTGATTATTTTAATTGATGAATCCTTTCTGTGAATAATGATTCTTTCAAGGATTACACCTGTATTTACAAAAATTATATTATCAGCAGAATCCTTTGCACGAAAGAAAGTCTTATACTTTGTGTTTAAAATTAATTCTTTACCGATCTTTACTTTATATTTTATATTGTTTTTTCCATATTTCATATAAAAAGGAGTATTATTAATAAAGATATACTGATTATAGGTGTTTGTCCAAATTGCTGATGCGAAATTAAAAAAAGAGTATAGTTCGAACTCAAGATAATCAATATTATCTTTTAAAATTTTAAATTTTATGTTATTAATTGGAATTCCTCTTATTAATACATTTTTATTACGTTTTGCAGGATCACCGAATATTAAAGAATCACTTAAATTTGATGTTAGAATTATCCCTTTGTTTATATCGAATTTCATCACAGATTCACCTAAATGAATTATTGGGAAGTTTAAGAAATAAATGTACTTTTTGAATTTTCCGGTTTTAATGGACATTCCATCCGGTATAGAGTAACTTGTTTTTTTTAAGGTTATTGGGAGGCTTAAACTCGATTTTTTATTAATTAACACAAACCTGCAGCCTTTGATTAGTTTTTGATTTTCTTTAGATTTAACGCGTGTGACAAAGTCATCAATAGATAAGATAACTTGATTGTTCTTTATTTTAATTTCTGGTTTTTTAGAGAAGGTGTTTTTTATATTTGTATATGAATCTACTATTGTTTTCACAAAATGTGTGTTTAATTTCAGAGTAAGAATCGAGTAAAAGTATGGAGATAATTGTTTTGAAAAATTTGAGTAAAGGACATATTTTTTTGAAGGTAAAATCATTTTTGTGAAATTTATATCAAAATGGTCTAAAAATTCATCTATTGATTTTTCCTTTTTTCTTTTAGAAATGAATGTTTTTTTCTCTTTACTCCATATATCTCCAACTCGTATATTGTTGAAATGATATTTAGAAAATTTAAACATTCCACTTTTTGAAAAAAAATAGGGTGCAGGAGTAATGATTTTACTCTTATTTAAAAAAGGGGAGATTCTGCTAGTATTCCAGTAATTTCCAACAATTATATTATTTTTTATTTTATTTATTGATCTAATATCATTGGTGTTATTTTTATGCGGTTTTTTTAGAAATAGAAGCGAAGCATTTGTTTTAAAGATAGAAAAAATAATGAAACAGACCAAAAATAGTGTTTTAAAGGCTTTTTTATTAAATATATTTATTTTTTTGAAAGATAGAGCAATAATCAAGATAGTAAAAAAAGAATAGCACTTATAATGAATGATAAATCTTGGTGTTGGTGGATATCCTGAGAGAGAAGTTAAAAGAAGAGTTATGAAAAAAAATAAAGGTAAAAAGAGCCATTTAAAAGATCTCTTTTTTAAAAACTGACAGGTTAAAATTAAAAGTCCTAAAATAAAAAGTATTGATAAAAAAGTTGAGATAATAATATTTGCATCTAAATCTGTTACAGGAGTATATATTATCTTAAAAAAGGGGATTCCTTTAAAAAAAGTTGAAATGTTGACTTTATCTTTTGGTAAAAAGATTGCCTTTGTATTTATAAATCCATTATTTATTTCAGCAAGAATATGAACAAAATTTCCAAATATAAAGCCAAGGAGAATACAGGAAATTGAATTAATAAATAGTTTTATTTTCTTTTGAAAAAGAGAGAATATGACAATTGATATTAAAGAAATAGATATGATAGAAAGAGATGGCTGGTATATCCAGAACAAGATACCTGCAGTCAATCCAGCTCCAAAAAAGTTGGTTTTTTTATTAAAAATAATTTGATAAACATAAAAAATTAGTAAAATTTCAAGAAATATAATTAATGCATAACCTCTTATATATTCTAAAGAATAAAAAACCAATATTGTAATTGGAAGTGATAGAATTGAAATAGTGTAGAAATTTTGTGTAGAATTTGTTATCTTATTAATTAAAGATAAACTAAGAAAAACAAATAGAGAAAAAAATAGGATGTTGCAAAAAATAACTGACAATTTCAAATTGTTTGTTAAAAAGTAAAAAAGAGAAGAGATATAACTGTTTAAAGAGCCTTGATATAATTGACCATAAAAATATATAGGGAAACTCTCTCCCTTTGAGATATTTTTAATCATTAAGAGTGTTACGCAACTGTCTGAATTTAAAAAAGCGTTGTGATAGATGAGGAAAGGAATTCTCGTTAAAACTATCAGAAATAGAATTATAATATAAATTTTCATGTTTTTTTTGAATGTTTTGCTAATTAGATATTTTATGATTTTATTTTTATATTTAATGGTATAGATTAATAATATAAATGCAAGGTTTAGAATTAAGGCATTTTTTGGTAAATAAATTATATGTAACTTTGGCAATGAAGGGTAAAAAAAAGAATAAATGATAAGAATCAAGTCAATATATAGAATAGAATTCAGTAATATTCTTGAATTTAAGAGTAGCCTTGTTTTTGATTTTCCATTCATTTAAATTGATTTCTTTTATTTAAAATTTCTTTTAAATTTTTACCTCTATCTTTAAAATGTGTCTCTATATAATTTTTTCCGAATAAGTCAAGTTTAGGTTTAATGAATTCCAATACTTGCTCTTCGCTTGTATTAACTTTTTTGTTTAAAAAGTTTCTTTTCCAATGAATAAGCCAGCCTGAAATACACATTGGTTGGTATCTTTTGTAAAAATCTCTGTTAAATATATTTGTTAATGATTTTGGTTTATCAACATCCAGACTGTTCCAGTCTATTTTAAAGCCAAGATCTAAAAGAAGCTCTCTTCTCTCTTCTCTTGTATTTAATTTATAAACAGGTGAAAAATAGTTTACTTTGTATAAATTTGATAATTCTTTTATCAAATTAAGATAACCAGGAAAATTGTCAGCAGTAACCAGTAAATTCTCCTGGTCGGGTGCTTGTTCCCAGTTTGCTCCATCTGTATAATCAGGAATGTTGTTCTCAAGAGCATATATTATGCTCATTATTGCCATAGATGCTCTACATGGAATACACCATGAAGTTTCATTTCCATACTTTTTTGAGTTTTTAAAAAAATCTTTAACTGTCATTTTTTTAAAAAGACCCTTCATATCTATCACTTTAGAAATTACATTTTCATTGCCTAATATTTTTTTTAGATTATCTATGTTTGACTTACTGAAATTTAAGCCAAAATGAAGATAACCTTTGTAAAAAGTCAAAAGATGTATTTTATCGTATTTTTGACCAAGGAGGTATGCAGTGTATAATGAATCAATTCCACCTGAAAATTGGACAATCGCTTCTTTTTTTAATTTATTGCTCATTATGTATCTCCTTTTTTGATTTCATACTTTACTAATATTGTGGGTTTTTGTCAACTTGAATATAATGTGTTTATATTAGGTGTTTAGGCTAAAGTCTAAAATTATAGCCAATTCATTTTTTTATACCACTTAATTGTTTTCTCAATTCCTTCTGAAAACGATGTTTCTGACTTTATGTTGAGTTCATTATTCAATTTATCTGAATTTAGTGGTTTACCTCTCATAAAAAAAGCCAATTTTGAGGTTGTTAAAGGAGCCTCTTTATTAAAAAATGAGAAGAGTTTTTCAAGTATGAAAGCAGGCGGATATATTAAAAACAAAGGCATTTTAAAGGGTAAAATTTTCTTTTTAAGTGATCTGACAATTTGATCAACCATTTTTTTTATTTGTATTGGGGTTCCTCCAGCATTATAAATCTCTCCATTTTTTCCATTTAAAGAAATTTTATACGCAGCTTCTATAAGATCATCAATATAAATGGGAGATTGAAGTTTATTACCTTTACCCACAATAAAAAATAGTCCTGAATTTATCTGTTTTATGAGTTTGAATGTTCTTCTGTCACCTTCTCCGTAAGCCCATCCAGGTCTGATAATACTAATATTGAGTTTATCAGTATATGAGGATACAATTTTTTCTCCTTCAAGTTTACTCTTTTCATAAATATCAACAGGGTTCAAAGTATCATATTCCTTTAATGGGGTTAATCCAGATGATTTACCATATACTCCTGCAGAGCTGAAATGTACGATTTTTTCTACTCCTTGTTCTATTGCAATTTTCAGTAAAGTTTCTGTTCCATTTTTATTAATGTTCAGGAACTCTTCATTTGAAATAATTCTATTTCCTAAAGCTGATGCAAGATGAAACACAATATTAACACCTTCCAAAATTTTTTTTATAACCTGTTCATTATTTATTGACCCATAAAATTTTTCTATATCATCTCTTTTTAGATCAGTTTTATTTATTAATACTCTAACCCTAAAGCCTTTATCTTTCATAAAGTTGACAAGGTGACTTCCTATAAAACCTGAAGCACCCGTTATTGCAATTAATTTGTTATTTTCTTTTTTCATGTTTTTTCTATTCAATAATTAAGGTTATTTTTTATACTAAAAAGCTTGAAGTGTCAAATAATTTGATCTAATTTCTTTAAAACATAGAAGGTAAAAAAAGAGTTTACTTTTTTTTTTATTAATGTTAAAATTTATATTATCATGAGAAAAGCAAAGGTATTTTTTTTAGTTTTTTTTATTTCAGTTTTGATCTTTCCAAAAGATTTATTTAAACTTGGTATATATACAGGTTATTTTTTTCCTAAAGATAATATATTAAAAGAGATATATGGAAAAGGGAATTTCACCTATGGTTTGAACTTAGGACTACATATTTGGAATGGCTTTTATTTCTGTTTTTCAGGTATGCAGTATAGAAAAAGCTCTAAGACTTCGTATACACAAGAACCAACAACACTTACTTTAAATCCATTAAATTTTTCATTAAGGTATACCCTGTATCTTGGAAAGATAAATCCTTATATAGCTGGAGGTTATACATTTATCTTTTTTAAAGAATCATCTGATATTGGGAATATATATGAAGATGGCCAAGGATATTCCATTGATTTGGGTGCTGAATACAAGTTGTGCTCATGGTTTACATTTGATCTTGGAATAAGATATACCAATGTTAAGGTTAGTCCAACTGGTTTTGATGTGCATTTGGGTGGATGGCAAGCTGGTCTATCTTTTTTGTTTACTATTTGATTTTTTTATAATTCTTTTTGAATATTCTGCAATATTCCTGTTATGAGTTGCAGTAATAATTGTTTTGACCGTTTTATAAGGCGAACCATTTCTGAGAGTTCCTGTTTGTGTTTTAAACTTGTATTTTTTTCTTTTTTATGTAATATATAATATGTAATAAATTTGCGAAATATAAAAGGAGGTAATATGCAAGACGAATTTATTGATTTTGAAAAACTTCAGAAAAAACTGACTCCTAAAATGATTGGGATAGTAATTCTGGTTTTGATAATTATAATTGCTGGATTCTCCAGTTTTTATATTGTTGACCAGAAAGAGGAGGCTGTTGTTCTGTTATTTGGAAAATATGCCAGGATTACAAGCCCTGGGTTACATTTTAAACTACCTTTTGGTATAGAAAAGAATTATAATGTTCCCACTCAGAGAATCCTGAAGGAAGAATTTGGCTTTCGCTCAGAAAAACCTGGAATTAGAACAGAATTCTCAGCGCAGGATTTTGCTGCAGAATATGTAATGCTTACAGGAGATCTTAATATAATTGATGTTAAATGGATTATTCAGTATCGAATTATGGATCCCAAATTCTGGTTGTTTAATGTAGAAAACCAGCAGAAAACAATCCGGGATATTTCTCAATCTGTGATAAATCAGCTTGTAGGAGATAGAACGATTTTTGATGTTATTGGGAATGAGCGAGCAAATATTGAGCAAAAAGGCCAGGATCTGATGAATGAATATTATAAGCTCTATAAATTGGGTGTAAGAGTAACTACTGTAAAACTTCAGAATATTGTTCCGCCCATAGGATCTGTTCAGGATGCATTTGAGGATGTGAATAAGGCTATACAGGATCGGAGCAGACTAATTAATGAAGGTAAGGAATCTTATAATAGGGCAATACCAAGAGCAAAAGGTGAGGCACAAAAAACCATTCAGGAAGCTGAAGGTTATGCAACTGAAAAGGTTAACAAAGCAAAGGGAGATATTGCGCGTTTTCTTGCTGTATTTAATGAATACAAAAAGAGCCCTAAAATAACAAGAGTGAGGTTATATTATGAAATGTTTGAAGATCTTTTCAAGGAGGCGGGCGAGACTGATATTATTGATAAAAAGCTTGGGAATTTTATTCCCTTTAAATCCATGAACAAAGATAAACAAGGAGGAGAAAAATGAAGAATGCTAGAAATTTGATAATAGTAGTTGTTGTTCTGTTTTTTATTTTCTTTCTTCTAGGACCTTTTTATATAGTCAAGGAAGGAGAACTTGCAGTTGTTGTGCGTTTTGGGAAAATTATGAAGACAAATAGAAAAGCTGGCCTTAACTTTAAAATGCCAATTGTTGACCAGGTTACAAAATATCCGAAAAAGATCTTATCCTGGGATGGAGATCCACAGCGTTTGCCAACTGAGGAAAACCAGTTTATATGGGTTAATACAACTGCACGATGGAAAATTTCAGATCTAAAATTGTTTTATGAATCTGTTGGTACAATTGCTCAAGCTCACTCCAGGTTGGATGATGTTATAGACTCAAGTGTACGAAAGATTGTAGCTCGAAATCTATTGAGAGAATCTATACGTAATTCCAATGTTATAAATGAAATACAGAGGAAAAATGTATTTAGAACTCAAGCTTCAGGTGATACAAGTGAAACCAAGGATATTTCTGTTATTTCTTCCACTTTTACTGATATTAAATATTATAATGTCAAAAAGGGGCGATTAACATTATCAGATGAAATGCTTAAAGAGGCTTTGAAAGTTACTCCCAAATATGGAATCACCTTGATCGATATTATAATAAGACAGATTAAATATTCAGATGATTTAACTATGAGTGTATATAGCAGAATGATAAAAGAGAGGAATCAAATTGCACAGGCATTCCGTTCAGATGGAGAAGGTGAAAGAGCAAGGTGGCTTGGAAAGATGGAAAAAGAGCTGCTTATGATACGATCCGATGCTGAAAGACGTGCAAAGGAGAAGAAGGCAAAAGCTGATGGGCTGTCACTTGCGATCAGAAATCGTGCATATAATAAGGATCCGGAATTTGCAGAATATTGGATGGCTCTGGTTGAATATCAGAAACTTCTTCCCAAAATGAAAAAGATTCTTTCAACTGATTTTGAATTTTTTAAATATCTATACAAAATGTATGCAAAATAGATAACAAGTTGTAAATTGTAATGAATATTAGAGGTTTTAGAGACATTTTGGTATGTTAATGTCATAATAAATGGAGTATTCTAAAATTCAAAAATAATAATTGAAAATTCTTGTTCTCTATGTTATATTAAAAATTTAGATTTCTAAGAAGAGGAGGCATTAATGATAGAGATCTTAATTCATGGCAGAGGAGGACAGGGAGGTGTTAAAGCATCACTTTCTTTAGCCTCGGCAGCAGCAAAAGCAGGGAAATATGTACAATCATTTCCTGAGTTTGGTGTGGAACGTAGAGGTGCTCCTGTGAAAGCCTTTAATAGAATTTCAGATGAACCCATAGTAATACGTTCAAAAATTTATAACCCTGATCATATTGTTGTGTTGGATCCTACTTTAATACAATCTATTAATATTACAGAAGGCCTTAAAAAGGGTGGGTGGATAATAATAAATACTGACAAAAAACCCGAGGATTTTAAGGAATTTTGTGAAAAATATAAAGTAGCAACAATTAATGCTAAAGAGATAGCTATCAGGAACAGATTGGGGAGTAGAGCAGCACCGATTGTAAATACAGCAATTTTGGGAGCTGTGATCAAGGTTTTAAAAGTATCTGATAAAGAATCATTAGCAACAGCAATAAAAGAATTTGTTCCTGTAAAGCGTGAAGAAAATGTTAAAGCTGCATATGAAGCTTATGATGAAGTTATTTTTGAAGTGGAGGCATAATGTTGAAACATGATAAAAAAAAAGTTGAGATAAAGGGTGCATCTGATATGCCCGATATGGCTGTTTCTTTAGGAAGTATGGCAAGCAATAAAACTGCAAGCTGGAGGAATTTAAGACCTGAGATTGATGAATCCAAATGTATTAAGTGCTTTATATGCTGGAAATTCTGTCCTGATGCTGCAATAAATTTTATTGATGAGAATACTCCTCCAAAGATAAATTATGATTATTGTAAGGGTTGCGGAATATGTGCAGCTGAGTGTCCGACAAAGTGTATAGAAATGGTGGAGGAATAAAATGGAAAAAGTAATTTTAGGAAATCATGCTGTGGCATATGGAGTTCTTGTTAGTAGGGTACAGGCTATTTCAGCTTATCCTATTACTCCTCAGACTTTAATTGTGGAAAGATTATCCGAGATGGTTGCTGATGGAGAATTGGATTCAGTCTTCACAAAAGTTGAATCAGAGCATTCAGCATTAGCCTCTGTAATCGGATCATCATCAGTTGGAGCAAGAGTATTTACAGCAACATCTTCTCAAGGTTTAGCATTGATGCATGAAATGATTCACTGGGCAGCTGGTGCAAGACTCCCTATTGTTTTAGCAAATGTAAATAGGGCTATGGCTCCGGGCTGGACTATTTGGACAGATCAAAATGATTCATTGTCTTGTAGAGATACAGGGTGGATGCAGGTATATTGTCAAAACAACCAGGAAGTTCTTGATTCAATTATAATGGGCTATAAGGTATCTGAGCAGGTGCTTTTACCTACAATGGTTTGTCTTGATGCATTTGTTCTTTCACATACAGCAGAGAGTGTAGATATACCTGATGTAAAACTTGTTGATAAATATTTACCTTCATATAAGCCAGAAATAAAGATGGATATAGATGATCCACATTCATTTGGCGCATTATCAAGCCCTGATAATTATATGGAATTCAGATATAAAATGCAGGAAGCAATGGATAAAGCAGAAGATATCATTATAAAAGAAGGGAAAGAATTTGAGAGAATATTTGGCAGGAAGTATGGTATGGTAGAAGAGTATCGCACAGAGGATGCTGAAATTATACTCATTGCTTCTGCAACAATAGCCAGTACAGCAAGGGCTTCAATAGATAGTTTAAGAGCAAAAGGTATAAAAATAGGGCTTCTTAGGATAAGAGTTTTCAGGCCTTTCCCGGTAAAAGATGTTGCGCGTGTACTTTTGAACAAGAAAAAAGCTATTGTTATTGATAGAAATATTTCCTATGGGAAATCGGGTATTTTCTTTGATGAAGTAAAGGGGGCTTTTTATAATATAGAGGGAGAAAAACCGAAAATATTTGGTTATATTGCAGGTCTTGGTGGTAGAGATGTTACTCCTGAGGCCATTTCTGATATAGCTAATGATGCAATAAAAAAAGATAAGCCTGAAAAAGATATTATATGGTCGGGGGTGAAACTATGAGTAAACTTACTATTCCTCAAGAAGAGATAATGTCCTCCGGACATTTAGCTTGTCAGGGATGCGGCGCAACTATTGCTATGCGTTATATGTTAAAAGTATTTGGCAGAAAAACTATGCTGGCAGTTCCAGCTTGTTGTTGGAGTGTTATAGATGGACCATGGCCATATTCAGCAGTTTCTGTTCCTTTGTTTCATACTGCATTTGAAACAGCTGCAATTGCTGCATCCGGTATAAAGTCAGGTCTGGATGCTCTTGGTAAAAAAGATATTAATGTAATAGCATGGGCAGGTGATGGTGGTACATTTGATATAGGAATACAGGCAATAAGCGGAGCTGCTGAGAGAAACGACAATATACTCTATATTGTTTATGATAATGAAGCATATATGAATACTGGGATTCAACGTTCTTCTGCTACTCCATGGGGTTCCTGGACTACTACAACACCTGTTAACAGCCCTAAGGATCGCCCCAAAAAGGATCTTGTTGAGATTTTAGCTGCACATAGAGTCCCTTATGCAGCAACAGCATCTATTGCATATCCTGAAGATCTTGTAAAAAAATTTGAAAAAGCTAAAAATACAGAGGGATTTAAATTAATTCACGTTTTTGCACCATGCCCTACTGGTTGGAAGATGCCCCCTGATTTGACAGTAAAAGTAGCGAGACTCGTAGTTCAGACAAGAATTTTTCCAATATATGAGGTTGAGAATGGTGTATCTTATAAACTTAATTTTAATCCAAAGAAGTTTGTTCCAGTAGATGAATATTTAAAACTACAGGGAAGATTTCGCCACCTTAAAGAAAAGGATTATAAATTTATTCAAGAAAACGTTGAGTATGAATGGGAGCTTTTAAATAAAAAGGTTGAAACATTCTAATAACTTCAGGGAAATTTAGGGTTTTTTGTTAATAAATATGATGTTAGGCAGGCTTTAAGGAGAAAAGATGAGGTCTAAATTTATTTTTATTGTTTTTATTTTAAGCTTTTTGTCATTTTCCAATTTTTATTTATATTCAGAGAGCTCAAACTTACAAAAAATTGATAAATGGCTTGTTTTAGGACCTGTACAAATACCGGATATTGAAAAAGAAGCAATGAAAAATGATACAAGTATATTGAAATTTAATTTTATTGCATTGCCTTTATTACGCCCTTTGAAGGGAGAAAGAGTAGAATGGATTGGAAATAAAAAGTTGTATTGGAGAGTTTTTGAAAATCAGATATTTAGTTCTTCTAAAACTCAGATAATTTATTTTGCAACGTATATTGAAACTTTTAGATGGTTTCAGACAAAATTGTTGATAAAGAATATTGATGTTCCTGTTTCTGTTTTTCTTGATGGAAACTTAATTGAAACCTTAAAATCAGAAAATAAAGTCAGTACTGATTTGAATCTTATGAACACAAAACATATTTTGATATTGAAAGTTGTTTTGCCAAAAGATAAATCTTTTAAACTCAATGTATTTTTAGAGAATAAAGGATCATTTAATAATGAGATATCTTTAACCCCGTATCATAGACTTAATAAAGAAAACATTTTGAATGTAAAAAATGTAATAAGGACTTCTGTCTCTCCAGATGGAAAACTGGCAGCAGTTTTTTTGAAACAAATAAAAGAAAAAACGAGTGACACGGAAAACTGGATAGAAATTTTGAGTACACAAACCGGAAGAATTATTTTTTCATCAAAAAATTTCAGTAAGATAAAAGGTTTTAAATGGTTAAATGATTCAATTAGCTTCTCTTATATTAAGACTAAAAAGGATATAAGTTCTATTTTTGTTTATAATTTAAATAATAATAGACAAACATGTTTAATTAGAGAAATCAAGAATTTATCAACTTTATGGTGGGCACATAATAATTCATTTTTAATATATTCAGTTTATAGTCAAAGAGAGGATAAAGAAGGTTATAGAAATATTAGGGAGATTATTGATAGGGCTAAATTTTCTGGACGTAAATATTCAATGTATATTTATTATACTGATGGAGGAGTAACACATAAAATTTTAGATTATGAAGAAAATTTCGAATCTGTTTTTATAAGTCCAGACAGTAAAAAGGTTTTATTTATGAAGGAGATAAGTGATAATAAAAATAGGCCTTATCATAAATTTGTTTCCTGTTTATTTGATGTAAATACATTTTATATAAAAAAGTTTATTGAGAGTAATTGGTTGTATGATGTTTCATGGTCACCTGATTCAAAAAAGTTACTTATACTAGGGGGTCCGTCATCATTTAAAGGGATCGGTAATAAATTAGAGAAGCATTTGATCCCAAACGATTATGATACACAGGCATTCTTATATGATTTAAATACAAAAAAAGTGGAGCCTATATCCAAAGATTTTAATCCTTCAATTAATTCTGCATTCTGGAGTTCTTTTAATAAAAATATATATTTCTGTGTTACAGATGGTTCTTATAAAAGAATTTTTAGGTTTTCCACAAAAAAGAGAGTTTTTAAAAAAATCAATACTCCAGTTGAGGTTGTCAGGGCTGTTAGTTTTTCAAGATCAAAAAATATCGCTGTGTATTGGGGTTCCAGTTGTTCGGAGCCTTTTAAATTGTATAGACTAAATTTATCTTCAGGCAGGTCTGTTGTTTTAAAAGATTATAATAAAGAGGAATTTAAATATGTAAAGTTAGGTAAAGTTGAAAATTGGGATTTTAAAACTAAAGAGGGGAAAACAATAATAGGCAGGATATACTATCCTGTTGATTTTAATAAGAACAAGAAGTATCCATGTATTGTATATTATTATGGTGGTACTTCACCAGTTACAAGAGATTTTGGAGGAAGGTATCCAAAAAATTGGTATGCATCAAAAGGTTATATAGTTTATGTACTACAACCAACAGGAGCTATAGGTTTTGGCCAGAAATTTTCTTCTGTTCATGTAAATGACTGGGGAATAGTAACCTCAGAAGAGATTATTTATGGTGTAAAAGAGTTGATAAGGTGCCACAATTATATTGATCCAAAAAGAATTGGAGCAATAGGGGCTTCATATGGCGGATTTTTAACTCAATACCTTGCAACTCAGACGGATATTTTTTCAGCTTATATCTCCCATGCAGGAATAAGTTCTTTAACAAGTTACTGGGGAATTGGTGATTGGGGATATGATTATAGTGGAGTTGCAACAGCAAACAGTTTCCCCTGGAACAGGAAAGATATTTATGTAGGGCAAAGCCCTCTATATATGGCTGACAGGATAAGTAAACCTATATTGTTATTACACGGGGATATTGATAACAATGTTCCTCCGGGGGAAAGTTATCAGATGTTTGCAGCCCTAAAACTCCTTGGGAAAGAAGTCGCATTGGTGACTTTTAAGGGAGAACAACATTTTATCATTGACTATAAGAAGAGAGTACAATGGATGCAAACAATTATTACCTGGTTTGATAAATGGTTAAAGAATCAGCCCGAGCATTGGGATAATATGTATGAAAAGTAAGGTATTATAGGTAATTTACATTTACAGACACATTTTATTATTTAGAAAAATTAAATAGGATTCTTTGTTTATTTGTTAAAATCTAACTAATATTCCTGCCCAGGTTAAACCTCCTCCAAAAGCAGACATTAATACATTATCACCAGGTTTTATTCTACCTGTTTTTTTAGCTTGATCAAGACCTATTGGTATGGTTGCAGAAGAGATATTCGCGATTTTATCTATGTTTATAAAGGTTTTTTCCAAAGGAATTTTTGCCCTTTCTATTGTTGCTTCTATTATTCTTATATTTGCTTGATGAGGTATATAGAGATCAACATCATCACTGGTTAAATTTGCAAGTTCAAGAGCCTTTATTGCTGCTTCTTGCATTCGCAAAACCGCATGTTTGAAAACCTTATTGCCTTCCATATGAATAGCATGTAACTTTTTGTCAACTGTTTCATGAGTTGCTGGCATTGCATTTCCACCAGCAGGTTGTTTTAATAAATCTCCCAGATTTCCGTCTGCACCCCAATATGTTGATAGAATTCCTTTATCTTCATTTGTTGGGCCTAAAACCACAGCACCCGCACCATCACCAAACAGTACACATGTATTCCTATCTTTCCAGTTCATAATTCTTGTCATAATTTCAGCACCTACTACTAAAACTTTTTTTGCAGTTCCATTTTTAATAAAAGAGTCTGCTACTATCAATCCATATAGAAATCCGGAACATGCTGCACTTATATCAAAAGATGGAATCGGTTTGATTCCTAATTTTTTTTGTACCCAATTCGCTGTTGAAGGATATGCATTATCACTTGAAATTGTACCTACAATAATTAAATCAATATCCTCTTTGTTAATTTTAGCATCTTCAATAGCTTTTTTTGAGGCTTCAACAACAAGATCAGATGTTGCCTCATTTTCAGCAGCAAAATGTCTCTCTTTTATTCCTGTTCGTGTGGTTATCCATTCATCTGAAGTATCAACCATTTTTTCCCAATCTTTATTTGTAACTACCTTTTCAGGTAAGTAAGAACCTGTTCCTAAAATTTCCGATCTTATCATTTTATAGCTTCTCTGAAATAGAGAAAGTATATTTGAATGCCAAGTTCTCTATTATCATTAGTATCAGGATCTATTATTGAAGGTACAAATGTTTTGTTTGTTTCAATGGTTAATTTAAACTCATAGTCATTTCCCATTTGTTCAGGTGAAATAATATATTTTCTTTTAAATTTTGAGGTTTCAGGAATAAACTCAAACTCTTTATTTAATATTCTATCATTTATTTTTATAATAACTTTTTGATCTTTAAATTTAGATTTGTCAACACCACCATTAATTATTAAAATAGATTCCTTTTTTGGATTTTCAATAATACATATAGCTTTTTTGGTTGTCCATCTCCATTTTCTTTCATCCGGGTTTTTTATTTCAATATTTGTTTCTATATTGTTCCAACCTTCTGAATAAACTATTTCCGGGGCAGTTACAGAAGCAGGTTGAATGTTAAATACTTTACTATATAGAATTATTTTCTCATCAGGTTTTTTTGGATCATATAATCCAACTGTTAGTTTTATCTCTTCATATCCCTCAAAATCAATATCAATTTCATCAAGGAATTTGGGTATAAATATCTCTCTGGAATACTCAACCTTTTCTCCCTTTTTCCATTTTGATGTGTTTATTTCTGGAATATGATCGTCTTGTAGAAGCATTTCTTTGTTTTTTAAGCGCCATAAATGAACAAAAACAGTATGATCTGTTTTTAGACCAGAGAATTTCTCAGTAAAGTTATAACTGTAGTTTATCTTGGTGTATAAACAATCTGTTATGGTTTTTGGTGAAATTTCTAATTTTAGTTTTATTCCTTTATTTTCTGTTTTTTTCCTACAAGAAACAGATAAAAACAGTGTTAAAATAAGAATGACAACAACTTTGATTTTCATTAAACCTCCTACTTTAGGGTGTAATTTTTAAAATCATTTTAGATAGTAAAGTTATCATAATTGAACTTATAAATCAAATTCTATTTTTTTTTTAATCAAACCTTTACTTTTAAATATTTCTTATATATTATTTACCTTATTATGGATGGAGGTGAAAATGATAAAAAAGAACAACTTTAAAAAAAATACTGTTTTATATTTTACAATATTTATATCTTTTATATTCTTAACTTCTTTTCTGGTTTTTAGTAAATCTGATGCTAAGTCAAGAAAAATATTGACAAAAATTGAAAAAATAAAAAATACTGGAAAGATTGTGGTTGGAACAAGCGCTGATTATCCTCCATATGAGTTTCATTTATTGAATAGTAAAGAAGAAGAGATCGTGGGACTTGATATTGATATAGCTGAAGTGATTGCTGAGAAATTAGGTGTAAAGTTAGAGATTAAAGATATTACTTTCAGTAAATTAATTGATACTCTTGATTCTGAAGAAGTTGATATAGTAATTGCTGGTTTAACCCCAACTGAAAAGCGTAAAAAGGTAGTTGATTTTTCTGAAGTCTATTATCAGGCAATACAGAATATGCTTATAAGGGTTGAAGATACTGAAAAAATCACATGTATAGCTGATTTAAGAGGTAAGAAAGTAGGAACTCAAAAAGGCTCTATTCAAGAAGATATCGCACGTAATAAAATATCAGGAGCAGAGTTTATTGAAAAGGGAACAATAAATGAGTTAATCATAGATCTAAAAAATGGTGACATTGATGCTATTATTGTAGAAAAGCCTGTTGCTGAATCATATGTACTCAGAAATAAATCTTTAATTAATATTGAATGTAAGGCAGAAGAAGATGTGTTGGGTTCTGCAATTGCTGTAAAAAAAGGAAACTCTGCATTATTAAATAAAATAAATGAAATACTTCAAGATTTAAAAAAAGAGCATAAGATAATAGAGTTTGTTAAAGAAGCAAATATTTTGATGGGCAAATAATTAACTTAATTTAATTATTAAAAAATTAAATTTCTGTTTTTTCTATATTCGATCCATTCTAACCCCTATTTTGAGGAACTTGAATCCCCAGAATAAGAGAATTATGAGGAGTTAAGCTCCTGAAAATTGACAAATTATATGGATTATGTTATTAAATATATATGAAAATTAAAAGGTATTATCAAGATGTTGAGAATTATCTTAGAAAAGATAAAGTTCTTGTTGTCTACGGTCCAAGACAGGTTGGTAAGACTACATTGCTACTTGATTTTCTAAAGACCACAAAGCTGAAATATAAACTTGATACAGGTGATAATATTAAAACACAGGAGATATTAGGCTCATCAGATATTGATCTAATCAAAGAATATGCTGAAGGGTATGAGCTGATTGCAATTGATGAGGCTCAGAAGATCCCAAATATTGGAAAGGGTTTAAAAATACTGGTTGATTACATACCTGGTTTAATGGTGATTGCCACTGGTTCATCATCCTTCGAACTTTCAGGTCAGATAGGTGAGCCGTTAGTGGGAAGGAAGACTAAGATAATACTTTTCCCAATATCACAAATTGAACTTTTCTATACTCACAATTCTTATGAGATGCGTAAAAATTTGGAGGATTGGTTAATCTTTGGTGGATATCCTGAAGTAATCACAGCTGAGGCAAAACATGAGAAAATAAAGTTACTTGAAGAGATTACACAATCCTATCTATTTAAAGATATACTTGAACTTGATAGAGTAAAAAACACTAAGCTACTTGTAGATTTGCTCAGACTTGTGGCTTTTCAGATTGGGAGTGAGGTTTCGTATAATGAGCTTTCTCAAAATCTTGGTGTTGATTCCAAGACAGTTGCTCGTTATCTTGATATCTTTGAAAAATCATTTATAATTTACAATCTTCGTGGTTTCAGCAGAAATTTAAGAAAAGAAATAAATAAAAAAAGTAAATATTATTTCTACGATAATGGAGTCAGGAATGCAGTAATATCAAATTTTAATTCGATTGAGCTGAGAGATGATATTGGATCATTATGGGAAAATTTCCTCTTTATGGAACGAATGAAAAAGAGAGCCTTTAATAATATATATGCAAATATATATTTTTGGAGAACCTGGGATAAAAAAGAGATTGATCTTATTGAAGAAAGAGAAGGAAAGCTCTTTGGATATGAGTTTAAATGGAAGAATCGGAAAGTTAAAACACCAAAAGAATGGCTGGATACATATAAAAATTCAGAGTATAAGGTGATATCTGGAGAAAATTATCTTCATTTTATAACCTAACAATTACCATTGAAATAAATTATAAACTGAGGTTTATTTTTTTTATCTGTTTTTTTGTTGACATTTTAAATAAAACGCAATACAATATCGACGGGTGGCGATATGCTGAAGAAATTAGAGAAGATATTTAAGGCATTAGGTGATAAAAACCGTTTAAGGATTATCAATATATTATTACAAAGATCTTTATGTGTTTGTGAAATCAATTCCATACTACCATTATCTCAATCTACTATTTCAGGCCATCTGAGAGTTTTAAAAGATGCAGAACTTGTTGAAGATGAAAAAAAGGGATTTTGGGTTGAATATAGTTTGAACCACAATCATCAATTGATAGCTGAAATATTAGAAATAGTAGAGGATATTTTATTAAAAGATCAGTTATTATCAAAAGATAGAGAAATGTCTTTAAAGGTTGATAGAATGCAAATATGTAAAAAGTAAAAAATTTTACCTCCTGCATATCGCCATATGGAGATGTGCAGTGATGCGATGGAGCTTTTTAAATGAAAGAATGGAAAAAATTCTTATTTTTATTGGTTATATTTTTTATTTGTTATTTTTTCCCTATTAATATCATCCCGTTTAAAGGACCAATTTTTGAGGCGCTTGCATTAGTTCAGTGGTATGCTCGTGAACATGTTTTGCTTTGCTTAGTTCCTGCATTTTTTATAGCAGGTGCAATTTCGGTTTTTTTGAGTCAGGCTTCTGTAATTAAATACTTTGGTTCTGATGCAAATAAGTTCCTTTCTTATGGGGTTGCTTCTATGTCTGGGGCTATTCTTGCTGTTTGTTCATGTACAGTGTTACCATTATTTTCAGGAATTCATAAAAGGGGTGCTGGATTGGGACCAGCAATAGCATTTCTCTATTCTGGACCAGCAATAAATATCTTAGCAATCATTATGACTGCACGTGTTCTCGGCTTTGAGCTTGGCATTGCCAGAGCGGTTGGAGCGGTGGTTTTTAGCGTTATTATTGGATTATGTATGCATTTTATATTTTTAAAAGAAGAAAAAAATCGTTACAAAGAGGGAGAGCTTCAATTTGGTGTAGTCGAAGAAGAAAGACCATTATGGAAAAATGCTTTATATTTTATCTCTATGATCGGTATCCTGATTTTTGCTAACTGGGGAAAACCTCAATCTAATAATGTTGGCCTTTGGTCTCTTATCTTCAAGTATAAATGGTGGATTACTATCATCTTTTTAATTGCATTGATAATTATTCTTTTCCAATGGTTTAAAAAACAAGAGCTTAATGGTTGGACTATGGCTTCATGGAATTTTTCAAAACAAATCCTTCCATTGCTATTATTAGGTGTTTTAGCAGCTGGTTTACTGTTGGGACGTCCAAACCATGAGGGATTGATCCCCTCGTATATCATAAAGGATTTAGTTGGAGGAAACTCAATTTTTGCAAACCTTTTTTCTTCAATAGTTGGAGCCTTTATGTACTTTGCTACTCTTACTGAAGTGCCAATACTGGAGGGTCTAATAGGAGCTGGAATGGGAAAAGGACCTGCTCTGGCATTACTCTTAGCTGGCCCAGCTTTAAGCCTGCCCAATATGTTGGTTATACGTGGTGTAATAGGTACAAAAAAAACAACGATATATATTGGGCTAGTCGTTGTTATGGCAACGATTAGCGGAGTAATCTATGGATCATTTTTTTAAATAAATAGGAGGTAACAATGAAAGACATTAAAATCCTTGGGACTGGATGTCCCAAGTGCAAAAAGTTAGAAGAATTGACAGAGAAAGCAGCAAAAGAACTGGGTATTGATTATAGAATAGAAAAGGTGACTGAGCTCAATGAAATAATGGATTTCGGGGTGATGGTCACCCCAGCCTTGGCAGTGGACGGAAAAATCATGATTACCGGGAAAATTCCAAAAATTGATGATATCAAAAAGGTATTATCCTGAATAATCATAAAAATAAGGAGGTTATAATGTCTGATAATAAAAATGGTTGTATCTGTAGAGAGGATTAATAAAGTGGTTGATTATGCTAAATCACTACTTACAGAATGACAAAAAACAAAAATTTAAAGGAGGTAAAGTGATAAATAGAAAGCGCTTATTTTTTATCTTAATTTTCTTAATAGGAACAATAGTTGCCACATGTGGGCAAAAATCTGAAAATAAAACAGATCAACAGGATGATAAAAAAAAAGAAATAAATTATTTGGTTACTTTTGTTGAATTGGGTTCTGTACGGTGTATCCCCTGCAAAAAAATGCAACCCATTATGAAGGAAATCGAAGAAAAATATGGTGATCAGGTTAAAGTGGTTTTTCACGATGTCTGGACCGGTGAAGGTAAACCATTTGCTTATAAATATAAAATCCGGCTCATTCCAACACAGGTATTTCTCGATAAGGACGGGGAGGAATATTTTCGGCATGAAGGTTTTTTTCCAAAAGATGAATTGATCGAAGTTTTGAAGCAGAAGGGAGTTAAGTGATGATCGAGAACCTATTTACCTGGCTAACCCAACTTATTGAGTCCACACTAATTATCGCTTTCTTTGGTGCCTTTTTATGGGGTATCCTCAGTATTTTACTTAGCCCCTGTCATTTAAGTAGCATCCCCTTAATTATTGGTTTTATCGGCCAGCAAGGAAAAATGCCTGTTAAACGGGCATTTTTTATTTCCCTATCTTTTTCGATCGGAATCCTCATTACTATTGGAGCGATTGGCACCATTACTGCACTAATGGGGCGTATGCTGGGTGATATCGGTAAATGGGGGAATTATTTAGTGGCTGGAATTTTCTTCCTGGTGGGTTTTTATCTGTTAGATATCTTGAAGATACAGTTTCCGGGTATTAGTGATGTAAAAATGAAAAAAAGAGGTGTCTGGGCCGCTTTTTTTCTGGGTCTTATATTCGGTATTGCTCTTGGACCTTGTACATTTGCTTATATGGCTCCAATTCTTGCCGTTGCCTTTTCAGCATCTTCAACAAACATTTTGGTCGGAATTTTATTGCTCTTTTTTTATGGGATTGGCCACTGTTTAGTAATTGTTCTTGCTGGAACTTTTACTGAAATGATCCAGAAGTATTTGAACTGGACAGAGAAATCAAAGGGAACAATTATACTCAAAAGGGTATGTGGTATATTTGTTCTTATTGGCGGTATATATATGTTAATTATTTAAATAAAAATTAAGCAATGGAGGTGTGCGATGAATGATGTAGGAATCGAACGAAAACTCAATGTGTTTGAAAAGTATCTTTATGTTTGGGTTTTGTTATGTATTGCTTTAGGTATCATTATAGGAAAAGTTGTACCAAATATGGCAAAATTTCTGGATGGGCTGTCAATTTTTGTAAATGAATCTCCAGTTATATCAATCCCAATTGCCATGGGCCTTTTTTTTATGATGTATCCTATTATGGTGAAAATTGATTTTTCTAATGTTGTAAAGTCTGGAAAAACTCCAAAGCCCATTGCTTTAACATTATTTGCTAACTGGGTTGTGAAGCCATTCACTATGTATATTATTGCTATCTTTTTTCTGGGTTTCCTTTTTAAGGCCTTTATTGGAGTCGATGCTACTGATCTGGTCAAACTTCCACCAGGCGCAGATTGGATTATTGGTAGTATTCATGGGGCAGGAAAGGTGGTGCTGCATGAAGGATTAAAAATGCTACAAATTCCGCTATGGAGGAGTTATCTTGCAGGTTGTATCCTTCTTGGAATTGCCCCCTGTACAGCCATGGTTCTTGTATGGGGATATTTAGCAAGAGGTAATGATGCCCTGACACTCGTTATGGTTGCAATTAATTCTTTGACCATGCTGGTTTTGTACGGACCTCTGGGTGGATTTCTCCTTGGAGTTGGACGTTTGCCCATACCCTGGCAGGCTCTTTTGCTTTCTATTAGCATTTATGTGGCATTGCCTCTTTTGGCTGGATTCATGTCAAGAAAATTAATTATCAAGGCAAAAGGAGAACAATGGTTTAAAGAAAAGTTTCTCCACCTGCTTACACCTGTTTCAATTGTTGCTCTTTTGTTCACTCTGGTTTTACTTTTTTCTTTTAAAGGAGATGTTATTTTAACTAAACCCCTGACTATTTTGTGGATTGCTATTCCCCTTTTTATTCAGACCAATCTGATCTTTTGGATGACGTATGGAATTGCAAAGATGCTTAAATTAAGGTATGAAGATGCAGCACCTTCTGCAATGATTGGTGCTAGCAACCATTTCGAGGTTGCAATAGCAACAGCGACTCTTTTATTCGGATTGTCATCTGGCGCTGCGCTGGCAACAGTTGTCGGCGTTTTAATCGAGGTTCCTGTGATGCTAATGTTAGTGAAAATCTGTTTAAAAACCAAAGGATGGTTTTTGGAAAAATAATTTAATCAGGTATTCTGGTTTATCATTTGTCCCGTATTATTAAGAAGAATTTTCTGAACTCTTGACATATCAGGTATTTTAAGGTATTTTTTGCACATGGAGAAAAAAAATGAAAGAGTATAAAGGTAAATTAATTTCAAAAGAATTCAAATATGGAATTATTGTTTCAAGATTCAATAATTTTATAACAGAAAAGCTACTTGATGGAGCTGTCGATGCTTTGATCAGGAGTGGAGTCAAAAACGAAGAGATTGATATTTTAAGAGTACCAGGGGCTTTTGAAATTCCTATTGTTGCAAAGAGGGCTGCTTCAAAGAAGAGGTATAATGCTATAATTTGTGTTGGGGCTATTATAAGAGGAGAAACACCTCATTTTGACTATATTGCAGGTGAAGTTACAAAGGGAATTGCTTTATTAAATCTTGAGTTTGGAATGCCAATAACTTATGGAATTATTACAGCAGATACTACTGAGCAGGCAATTGAAAGAGCTGGAAATAAGATGGGAAATAAGGGGTTTCAGGCAGCTCAATCTGCTATAGAATTACTAAACCTTTTTGAAGATGCTAAAATTTGATGTTTCGTATAAAATTCAGCAGGGAAATTATTTTAAAGATATTATATCAGATTGATGTGCTAAAGATACAGGAAAATGATATACATGATATTATTCAAAACAATTTTGATTTTTTTAAAGATCTTAATATAAAAGAAAAGGGGTTTATAAAAGAAGTTATAAGCGAATATTATAAAAAAAAAGAGAATATTGATAATTTAATATCAGAAAATTTGATTGGGTGGAAATTAAGTAGATTAACCACAATTGACAGGAATCTCTTACGTATGGGAATAGCAGAGTCATATAATAATAAAAAGGCTATTATTATTGATGATATTGTAAGAATTGCTAAGAAATATGGTGGAGAAGATTCATATAAGATTATAAATGCAATTTTAGATAAGGTTATTCAGTGAAAATCCTAATTATTTTGCTCTTTTTTCTCTCCCCTTTAAAAAAGGTTGAAAATGTCCAGCTTTATTTTTTATCTGATCAGAATGAAATTTTTCTGAATTATTCAAATGGGAATTATTCTCAAAGAGTATTTCACAAGAAAGATAAAATAATTGCAGAAACTAAGAATCTAAATTTCATGGACATTGATCTGAATTTCAGAATTATTCTTGATAGTACATACATAGATGGTCTTGATATAAGGTTAAAAAATCTTGTTCTTGATATTTTTGATTATAATTTAGGTAATTATATGAAAAATATTTCAAATTTTTTGAATAAAAATATCAGATATTCTGATAATGGTTTTCCGCAGGATGCTTTGTCTGTTTTGATAAATAAAAAAGCAAATTGTATAGGATTCTCGAATCTGGTTGTTGAGCTTTTGTGTTCTGTAGGAATAGAAAACAGGTTTGTAAAGGGTTTTCATTTGGAAAGTAAGACAGATAGAATTATGATTCCTATACCTCACAGATGGATTGAAATTTTGCTTTCAAATGGATTTAAATATTTTTATGATCCACAGTATCAGAATTTTTCATCAGGCTATATTATTGTTAAAAATGATGTTGATTTCAATAATGTAAAGAAATTTAAAGTGCATTTACTCAAAAAATCGAGTGAGATTGTTAATTAGGAGATTAAGTTATGGAAGAACAATTTAAAATAAGATTGGAAAAGTTGAAAAAACTCGAAGATATGGGTGTAGAAACCTATCCTTATGAATTTAAAAAATCTGAAAGCTTTATTGATATAAAGAGAGAATGCAAAGACACAACAAATGAGGAATTTGAAAAAAAAGAGAAAATTGTTAGGATTGCAGGTAGGATTACAGCTATTCGAAAAATGGGGAAAAGTTCATTTCTTCATCTTTTTGATGGAGAAGAAAAATTACAGGTATACATAAAAAAAGATATTGTTTCTGAAAAGGATTTTCAGGTTTTTAAACTTCTTGATATTGGAGATATAATAGGGGTAAAAGGAAAGCTGTTTAAGACTCATACAAATGAATTAACAGTTGTTGTTTCAGAATTGAAATTTTTAACGAAATCTTTCCATCCTTTACCTGAAAAGTGGCATGGATTACAGGATAAAGAGTTAAGATATCGCCAGAGATATCTTGATCTCATTGTAAATGAAAATAGTAGAAAGATTTTTCAATTAAGATCATCCATGATTCAAAAGATAAGAATCTTTTTTTATGAGAATGGGTATAAAGAAGTAGAAACTCCAATGATGCACTCGATACCTGGCGGAGCCTCAGCAAAACCCTTTGTTACACATCATAATGCTCTTAATATAGATCTTTTTTTGAGAGTTGCTCCTGAGTTATATTTAAAAAGACTTCTTGTAGGGGGTGTAGAGAAAGTTTTTGAGATTAACAGGAATTTTAGAAATGAGGGAATTGATTTAATGCATAACCCAGAATTTACAATGATTGAATGGTATCAGCTTTATAAAGATTTCAATGCAAGTATGGAATTAACAGAGGAATTGATAGAAATTCTGAATGATGATTTTTCGAAAGATGGTTATATTACGTGGCAGGAAAAGAAAATTTCAATGAAATCTCCCTTTAAAAGATATAAGTTTATGAATTTAATTTCTGATAAATCTGGTATGCAGGTTGATAATTTATGGAATGAAGAAAAATTGAAAGATTTTATCATAGAAAATATTTCTGATGTGGAAATGCCTCCTACATATGGAAAGATGCTTGAATTAATGTTTGATACTTATGTGCAAAATACGCTTATAGAACCTACTTTTGTTACTTATTATCCTAAGATCATTTCCCCTCTATCAAAGGTTTCAAGGTTGGATAAAAGGGAGACTGAAAGATTTGAGCTTTACATAGCAGGTGTAGAGATTGCAAATGGATTTTCCGAATTAAATGATCCTATTGATCAAAGAAAGCGTTTTGAAGATCAGAAAAGGGACAGAAAAATGGGGGATGATGAAGCTCAACTTATTGACAATGATTTTTTAAAAGCACTTGAATATGGAATGCCCCCTGCTACAGGAGAGGGATTAGGAATAGATAGGCTTGTAATGATTTATTCAGGAGCACCTTCTATAAAGGAGGTTATACTTTTCCCTTTATTAAAACCAAAAGAATGAAGTTTGAATTTTTTATTGCAAAAAGATATTTGAAGAGAGGAAGAAAGGGTTCCTTTATATCAATTATATCTCTTGTTTCAATATTGGGTATTTCAATCGGAGTTGCAGCATTAATTATTGCACTTGCCCTTATAAATGGATTTCAGAGTGATATAAGAAGTAAGATTTTAAGTTCAACTGCTCATATTATGGTAAGTGATATTATTGGTGATGGTATAGAGAGCTATATAGGGATTATGAATAAAATAAAAAAAAAAGATAGGAGAATAAAATCAGCTGGTCCGGTTGTTTTTGGCACTATTCTTGTAAAAAGCTCTATGAAAAATACTTCAGGTGCAATTTTAAGAGGCATTGATCTTAAATTAATTAAAGATGAGGTATGGCTAAAAAATCTTAAAGAGGGGAAGTTACCTTTTGGGAGAAATGAAATGCTGATAGGAAAAGAATTTTCTAGAAAAATGGGCTTTTTCTCAGGAGATAGTTGCCTGGTGATTTCTCCTCAGATGATATTGTCACCTTCTGGAATTATCCCAAAGATTAAGAAATTTAAAATATCGGGTGTTTTTGACTCTGGTGTATATGAAGTTGACAGTAGCACTATTATTACAAATTTAGCAGCTGCTCAAAAATTATTTAATATGAAAAGTAAAATAAGTTATATCCAAATATATTTGCATGATATGTTTAAGGCTGAAGAAGTGGCAGAAGATATAAGGAATTCTTTCCCATCTCAGGTATCAGTTATTACATGGAAAGATTTAAATGCATCTTTGTATTCTGCATTAGATTTAGAAAAAAGAGTTCTATTTTTTACTCTAACCTTAATATTAATTGTTGCAGCATTAAATATAATAGCAGGATTAATATTACTTGTTATGCAGAAAATTAAAGATATAGGTATTCTCCTCTCTTGCGGTGCAACCCCGAAAATTATTAAAAGAATATTTTTTATCCAGGGTGGAGTTGTTGGAATTCTTGGAACTTCATTTGGAGTTATAATAGGTCTTATATTTATATTCTTTGCAAACAAATTTGAATTAATAAAAGTACCTAAAGAAATATATCAGATGAGTTATGTTCCTTTTAGATTAAATATATTTGATTTATTTGCTGTTGTATTTACTTCATTGCTTATAAGTTTTACTGCAACCCTTATACCTTCAAAAAAGGCTTCTAAAATAAATGTAGTTGATGCTGTAAAAGATGAGTAAATTCTTAAAGTAGTGAATAAGAAAGGATTGATAGCTGAAAAGTATGAGGAATAAATCACATGAATATCCAGATTGGAATTGATAATTTAAAGGTAAATAGCAAAAAGTTTTTAAAAAAGAAGAATATTGTTCTCTTGACTGGCAGTTCTAATGTTGATTCTTCAGGAATACCCGTTTATGAGATTATAAAAAAATTAATAGGAAACAAATTGAAGTCAATCTGGTCTATACAGCATGGTTTTTTCTGCGACAAACAGGATAATATGGTTTTTTCAGATTCTTTTTTCTGGAAAGATTTTGATATTGAAGTAAAGGGTTTATATAGAGAGAAGCTCTTACCTGAGGAAAACTGGTTAAATGGGATTGATTCAGTATTAATAGATGTTTTTGATGTAGGTACAAGAGTTTATACATTTTTAAACCATATTATTATGATCTTGAAATTCTTATCAGGTAAAAACATTGAAATCATACTGCTTGACCGTCCAAATCCATTAAATGGAATTGATTGTGAAGGAAATGTAATGGATAAAGATAATTTTAGTATAGTAGGACAAGTTCCAGTACCTATGAGGCATTCTTTAACTGCTGGAGAGTATATTAAGTTTGCTTTAAGTTATTATGATATTGATATTGAATTAAAAATTGTAAAAGTGAAAAACTGGGATAGAAGTTATTATTTTAAGGGAGTATGGACATATCCTTCTCCTAATATGCCTGGTTTTAGCTATGCAGTTGTTTATCCGGGAGCTGTGATGATTGAGGGAACTAATTTATCCGAAGGAAGGGGAACTACATGGCCTTTTAAATTTATTGGGGCTCCATTTGTTGATAATTTTAAAATTATTGAAGAATTAAGAAAATTAGGTTTGAATGGTGTTAAATTTATTCCTGTGTTTTTCAAACCTGAGTTTTCGAAATTTTCAAAAGAACTCTGCAATGGAGTACTCATTCATCCTGAAAATATTAAAGAATTTAGAAGCTTCCATACCTATTATGAAATAATCAGGCTAATAAGAGTTTATCATTTAGATAAGTTTAAATGGAAGGAACCACCGTATGAATTCGAATATGAAAGATTGCCAATCGATATGATTTGCGGATCCGATTTTGTAAGAAAGTCCATAGAAAATAATATCCCTTTTGAAGATATAGAACCTCAGGTTGATTCAGAAATTGAAAATTACAGAGAAGAAATAGAAGATTTTTTGCTGTATTAAAAAGTGTTGTTATCAATTTAGAACTCAAGAAATAGCATTATTTATGGTTTGATTTTTTAAACATAAAAAAAGAAATATACGTATTAGTTATTTTTAATTAGTGATTTTAGTAGACTTAATAAATTGGGAGATAAAGATGAAGAAAAATATTTTAGTTTTTATTATTGTTTTTATGATTTTTGTAAGTTTTGGTTTTAGTAAGAAAGTAACAACAATTTCAGAGGTTTTGAAACCCTCAGCAATTACTATAAGTGATGAGCAGATGTATATTGTTGAAAATACCTCGATTTATATTTATTCATTAAAAGATTTTAAGTTGAAAAAGAAATTTGGTAAAGATGGCGAGGGCCCGGGAGAGTTTAAAATATTTGCCATTGTAACTCCCCAGAAAGATTCTATTCTTATAAACAGTTTGGGAAAGCTGTCATATTACACAAAAGATGGGATTTTAAAAAAAGAGTTAAAAACAAAAGCAGGTTTGGGGAGTGCGTTATTTTATCCCCTTAAAAATGGATTTATCGGAAGAGGAGTTGCATTAGTAGATAAAAAGGTTTATCTTACGGTCAATTTTTTTGACTCAAACTTGAATAAAGGAAAAGAACTTAACAGAATGATTTCACCTGCACAGCAAGCTGGTAAAATAGAGTTATTAAAGGAAACTTTTTTATACCAAACTCATGATAATAAAATATTTATTGCCTGTGGTAAAGGATTCTTGCTTAATTCTTTTGACCATACCGGGAAAAAACTGTTTTCAGTTGATCAAAAAGATTATAAAAAGCGAAAATTCACATCAGAGGATGAAAAGAAATTTCGAGAGGTGCTAAAATCACGATTTAAAGCCCAGTATGATATGTTTAAGTCTCGAATCTCTTTTCCGGATTATTTCCCGGAAATTCTAAATTTTTTTATTGCAGATAATAAAATTTATATATCAACATGGAAATGGGAAAATGAGAAAATTGAATTTTTTATATATGGTTTGAAAGGCAAATTGTTAAAACATCTGTTTATCCCTTTTGTTTTCCAGAATGCATTGGAGCCCTATCCTGCAGCTATCAAAAATGGCAAGCTCTATCAATTAATTGAGAATGATGATGAGGAGTGGGAATTGCATATTATTGATATAAAATAGAAAAGACTGAATATAAAGATAGAGTAAAAGGTTTTTTTTAAGGTATTTAAAAAAAAAATTATTTTGTGCTATTATATTATTTCAATATAATTAAAATAATTTGGAGGTTTCCAAGTGTTATTACATCAAGAATTTATTAAAAATGCAATTAAATCAGGTAAGAAATTTGCAATCATTGACCGCTCACTTGAAAAAAGAATCACCTATTCAAAAGCTCTTATTGCATCATTGATTTTATCTAAAAAGATGAAGAAGTATAAAGATGGGTTTATTGGGGTAATGATTCCAAATTCTGCTGGGTCAATTCTTACAATAATTGGCATACTTATGGCTGGAAAGGTTCCTGTTATGATAAATTATTCAACTGGTGGTGCAGAAAATTCTGAATATGCTCAAAAGAAATGTGGTTTTAAAACCATCATTGTATCAAGAGCATTACTTGAAAAGATTGGTTGCCGTATTGTAAAGGGTATGGTATTTATTGAGGATATCATGGATAGTATTTCAACATATGAGAAAATACAAGCTGCATTGACATCAAAATTACCTGTAAAGCTTTTATTAATGAAGATTCATAGAGGAGAGGAAAATGATAATGCTGTGATTCTTTTTACAAGTGGTAGTGAAAAATATCCAAAAGCTGTTCAAATCACACATAAAAATCTTATGTCAAATATGAGGAGCTGTCTTATTAGTTTCAATTTAACACAAGATGATATTATGATTGGAATTTTGCCTTTTTTTCATGTTTTCGGACATAATACAAATTTATGGCTCCCGTTTATAATAGGAATGACTATTGTGACATATGCAAATCCGCTTGATTATAAGAAAATATGTACTATTATAAGAGAAGAAAAAACAACAATAATGATTGCAACCCCGGTATTTTTCAATGGATATCTAAAGCAGTCTGAACCAGGTGATTTTGCCAGTGTCAGGCTTGCTGTAACAGGGGCTGATAAGATACCAGATTTTTTGAGAAAATCGTATAAAGAAAAGCATAATCTTGAGCTTTATGAAGGGTATGGAACAACTGAAACCAGCCCGGTTATTAGTGCTAATACAGTTGAAAGTAATCGGCCCGGGAGTATCGGGAAACCTATTCCAGATGTTCAGGTTAAAATTGTTGATATCAATTCAGAGAAAATACTGGAGCCTGAAAAAGAGGGGAAAATTTATGTGAAAGGTGACCTTGTTATGAAAGGTTATTTTGATGATTTAGAAGAAACTTCATTGAGAATTAAAGATGGGTGGTATGACACAGGTGATATGGGAATGATGGATAAAGATGGATACTTATGGCATAGGGGAAGATTAAAGAGATTTGTGAAGATTGGAGGGGAGATGGTTTCATTGGTGAAAGTTGAATCTGTTGTTTATGAGATGTTGTCTGTAGATGTTGTTTGTTGTGTGGTTGAAGTCCCGGATTCTATAAAAGGTGCAAAAATTATAGTAGCAATTACAAAAGAAATTAACGAAAGGCAATTCAAGAAAAAATTGTCGAAAAGATTATCAAATATAGAAATGCCAAAACAGTTTGTTTTTATGGAAGAACTTCCTGAAATGGGAAGCGGTAAGGTTGATTTCAGAACCGTAAGTGAGATGGTAAGAGAAAAGTTAAGTGAAAATAAGAAACAATAAAGAGCATTACATTATAAACATCTAATAAGCGAAGTTTTAAAAATTTGAAGTACAATAATTACTGATTACAATTAGATGAATGGACAACAATGTTTTTTATTGCATTTATCCTCTTTAAAATGGGGGGGTGGCTATAAGTGATAAAAACTTTTAGAGGATGCGGTGTTAAATTAGAAAGGTTGTCAATGCTCAGCTTTTTTAGAGCAGAAATAAATGCATCTCCTTTTTCAGTTGATTTTAAAACATATTTGTCTGCTTCATATTCATATTTGCGAGAAAATATATTTGTTGATATTGAAAGAATCATTGAGATTGGAGAGTAGAGAAAACCAAAGAATATAAGGCTTGCATATATAGATAGATTATCCATTTTGAAAGCATTAAACAGTTCTCTGTTATTTATAAATAGAGAAAGTATAAATAGAACTAACCCTGTTTCAAGAATCGATGCAATCATTGTTTTGAAAATATGTTTTAATTTATAATGTCCCATTTCATGAGCAAGAATGGTTAATATCTCATCAACAGAATTTTTTTTAATAAGTGTATCGAAAAAAACTATGCGACGTGATTTTCCAAAACCCGTAAAAAAAGCATTTGTTTTTGTTGATCTTTTCGATCCATCCATTGTAAATATTCCTTTTATTTTGAAATTCTCTTTTTTTGTATATTTTTCAATGGCATCTTTTAGTTCTCCCTCTTCAATTGGATAAAACTTATTAAATAGAGGCATAATAACATATGGAGCGATAAATATTAAAAAAATCTGAAATAATGTTATTACTATCCACAGGTATAGAGGAGCTAATTTTCCGGTTTCTGAGAAGAATAATAGGATTAATGCAAGAATAGGTACTCCTATGATGATAAGTAGAAGTAGACTCTTGATTATGTCTGAAATAAATGTTTTTACAGTTGTTTTATTAAACCCGTATTTTTCCTCAATAACAAATGTGTTGTAAATAGAAAATGGAATCTCAATGATTTGAGATAGCAATATTAAAATAAATATATATATAATTCCTGTAACAATTTCACTGAAATTATAGTTTCTTACAATTTTATCAAAAAAATTAAACCCGCCAAATATAATGAATGGAATAATGATGGAAATGCTAATTGTACTGTGTATTAACCCGAATTTTGAATTTTCGCGTGTATAATTTTGTGATATTTTATATTTTCTCTCATCAATATAACCTTTAAACTCATTTGGGAGTTCAGGATTTAAGTTTTTAATGTTGAAATGTTCTATTATTATATTTAATGAATATTTCCCAATCAGGATTACTAATATTATGATCAAGTATAAGTTCATTTTTTCTCCTTAATATCATATGAAAAGATATCAATAATAAAGTAGTAGATTTTATGCTAAGAAAAAATAAAGGTCAAGTTTTAATTTTTGTTTTTGACTGATAGTATAGAAAATGCTAAACTATTGCCTGAGTCAACCTTATTGTAAACTGTTGGGTTATCAAATTGATAAGGAGTAAATAATGAAAATTTGTATTGTTGGCGGTGTTGCAGGCGGGGCTTCTGCTGCTGCAAGATTAAGGCGTTTGGATGAAAAGGCTGAAATTGTTATGTTTGAAAGAGGTAAGTATATCTCTTTTGCAAATTGTGGTCTTCCCTATCATATTTCAGGAAAAATAAAGGAAAGATCCTCTCTATTGATTTTAACTCCTGAGAGTTTCGAGACCCGTTTTAATGTAGATGTCAGGGTTAATAATGAGGTTTTATCAATAGATAAACAAGAGAAGACTATTCAAGTAAGGGATTTGAAAAAAAATAAGAATTACAATGAAACATATGACAAGCTTATTCTGGCTCCAGGTGCTGCACCTTTTGTTCCACCTATAAAAGGTGTTGATTCGGATATGTTTATGAATTTGAGAAATATACCTGATCTGGATAGGATTATTTCTCACATAAAAGAGAATAATGTTAAAAGAGCAGTTGTAATAGGGGGTGGATTTGTTGGCGTAGAAGTTGCAGAAAATCTTTCAGAATTAGGTATTAAAACGAGCCTTGTTGAATTATTAGATCAAGTTCTTCTACCTTTAGACAAAGAGATGGCTAACATTGTTCATCATAAATTGCAGGAGAGAGGTATAAAATTATATCTTTCTGATGGAGTGAAAGAAATATCAAATCAAAAAGTAGTGCTTAATTCAGGAAAAGAAATAGAAGCAGGTATTGTGATTGGAGCAATTAGTGTTAGACCTGAGACAGATCTGGCAAAGGAAGCAGGCTTAAAGCTTGGGAAAACGGGAGGTATAATTGTTGATGGGCATATGAGAACAAGTGATCCTGACATATATGCTGCAGGTGATGCTATTGAAGTTACTCACTTTGTAACTGGATCTTATGAGTTGCTCCCTTTGGCTGGCCCTGCAAATAAGCAAGGTCGTATTGCTGCGGACAATATCTGTGGTATGACTTCTGTATATAAAGGAACTCAGGGAACTGGTATATTAAAAGTTTTCAATCTTCAAGTTGTATTTACAGGTATAAATGAGAAACAGGCAAAAAAAACAGGCATAAATTATAAAGCTATTCATCTTCATCCTAACAATCATGCAAATTATTATCCAGATTCGCATCAGATTTCATTAAAGGTTTTATTTGATATTGATTCAGGAAAGATTTATGGAGCTCAGGGTATTGGACCTGATGGAGTTGATAAGAGAATAGATGTATTTGCAACAGCAATTAGAGCTGGAATGACTGTTTTTGATCTTGAAGAATTAGAACTCGCTTATGCACCCCCCTTTGGCTCTGCCAAAGACCCTGTTAATATGGCAGGATATATTGGGACGAATATAATAAAAGGGATTTTTAAGTCTATTACTTATGATGAAATAAAAAACATTAAGTATCCATTACTTGTTGATGTAAGAACTCCAATTGAGTTTAAACTTGGAAATATTCCTGATTCTGTAAATATTCCAGTTGATGAATTAAGATCAAGAATTAATGAGCTTCCTAAAGATAGAAATATAGTTATTTATTGTCAGGTTGGAATAAGATCTTATATTGCTTATCGCTTCTTGATACAAGCTGGATTTGAAGATATTTGTAATCTATCTGGCGGGTATAAGACTTATCTTAATTATACTTACAAATTGGATAATAGGTTGAATTTCAATCAGGATTCGAATTACCTGGGAGATGAGGGTAGGGTATGAGATATTTGTTTTTTTATGTGATTTCTGTTAGTATATTAGTGTAAATAATGAATATTAAACTAATAAATTTTGGAGGTACTATTTAATGAGAAAATTATTTGTTTTTATGTTAATTCTGTTTTGTTCATTTATGCTAGTTTCTGCACAAGACAATTGGGATTCTGAAGAGCCATCATTCTCTTCTTTAAGAACAAATCTTGGACTTAAATTTGGAATGGTTTTCCCAGGCAATGATTACTATGATAAAGGGGTTTGCTATGGAGTGAGTCTTAATTTTATTTTAATTAAAAATCTTTCAATTGAACTGAGTGGTTTGAGATTCACAACTGAAGTTACTAAATCGGAAGAAAATGATTTAAGTAAAGGTACTTTAAAATCAATTCCTCTTCAGCTTAGCATTAAGTATCAATTCACAAAAGAATCAAAGTTTATTCCATACATACTCGCAGGTGCAGACTACATTTTATATGATCATACAGTAGATATGCCAGAATGGGAGAATATGGGTTTTAAGATATCAGAAGAAGTAGATAATTGTATTGGATTTCACGGTGGTTTGGGACTAGATATTTTTATCAGTAACAATATTGCATTAAATATAGACGGTAGATATGTTTTCAGCAAAACTAACCTTAATTCAACTATTCTTGATACTAAAAGTGATGTATCTGTTACCAAGGAAATTAAAGATCTAAAGATAGATTTGATTATTGCAACTGTAGGATTAAAAATATATTTTTAAAAGGAGTAAATAATGAGACAATATTTTAGATTTAAAATAATTTTTTTTGTTTTAGTAATTATGTTTTTTGCTCTTTCTCTTTTTGCTCAAAATGTAGATGATAAAAAGTTTATTTTTTTAGAAGATCAGAATTATAATAATCCCAAGCTTGAATATGATCTTTTTAAGTTAATACAGGTTTTTAAAAGTTCTGGCTTTCAGAAAGCAGAAGAGTATGCAAAAATGAGACAAATAGATTTTGATCTCAATATGGTCAGAGTAATTGTAAAGACCAATTCTTCTGCAGCTGATAAGACTATTTTTAGTGTAACAGCTATGCCCGGGGTTCAACAATTTATAAGGGAACTTGGTGGCCATATTGAGTTAATACATAATAACTCAATTCAGGCGCAACTTCCCATATCAAATATTGAACAATTATTAGAGCTTAATGAGGTGAGATATATTAGATTACCTATTAAGCCACACCTGTATGATATAGTAAGTGAAGGGGTTGAATTTTCAGGAGCTAATAAATTTTATAACCTTTCGGCCTTTCGTTCAAACAGAACAGTTAAGGTATGTATACTTGATTCCGGTTTTGAGGGTTATGAGAATCTCTTGGGCTCAGAACTCCCTGCTAATGTTACTGCTAAATCATTCAAACAGAACAATGACATTACAGGAGGCGGTGTAAAACATGGAACTGCATGTGCTGAAATTGTGCATGATATGGCTCCTGACGCTGAACTCTATCTGGTCAATTATGATTCTTTAAGTGAGTTACAGGAAGCAATTGACTGGCTTGCTGAAGAGAATGTGAATGTTATTTCATTTTCAATGGGTTATTATAATGCAGGTGCAGGTAATGGAACCGGCCCTGTTTGTGAGCTTGTAGAATATGCAAAAAGTAAAGGAATTATATGGGTAAATTCTGCAGGAAATGATGCTAATACTCATTGGGAAGATACTTTTAAAGATAATGATAAAAATGGTTTTATGGATTTTGGAACAGATGAAATTTTTGAATTCTCAATACAAAAAGGATATCCATTCTGGGTTTTTATGAACTGGAATGACTGGGGAGCCTGGGATGGAGCAAACTATTCAGGTTCATCAAACGATTATGACCTTTATCTTTATATTTTTGATGAAGCTAATAGTAAATGGATTTTTGTAGATGACTCCAAAAATCTCCAAACCGGTTCCCAATGGCCTGTAGAGTCTTTCGATGGTTGGTATTCTCCAACATATACTAAATGGGGTCTTAAGATTAAAAAGAAACCCAATGCAGAGATTAAAAAAATAGAATTGTTTTTTGATTTTAATTATACTGTCATAGGCAGTATGGAGTATGGGCCTTTTGCCAGTGGTAGTTTAACCATACCTGCTGACTCTTATCAGGCAATTGCAGTTGGAGCAATCCCCTGGGAGGAAGGATACAAAGACTACTACTACACTTACACCAGTAGAGGTCCTACAACTGATGATAGAATTAAACCTGATATAGCAGCAGCTTCCCAAGTATCTAATGGAACTTACGGTTCATTTGGTGGAACTTCAGCTTCTGCTCCCCATGTTGCAGGAGCAATTGCTCTTTATTTAAACAAAACCCCATTTACTTTGGATCAAATAAGAACGATTCTTGAAAAAAGGGCTGAAGATTGGGGATTTACAGGAAAAGACAATATCTTTGGTTTTGGGAAATTAAAGTTAGATTAAAGAGAGGAGACCTGATAATCATATAGAAGGTATTTTCTATGATATTTCTTATTTCTTTTTTTCTACCTCTAGTTTCTCAATTCGCATTAGGAGTTCTTTGATCTTTTCCTGCTGGTCCTGGACCACTTTAGTCAGCACTGTTACCACATCCATAGTGTTCAAGCCATTTCTCTCATTCATAGCTACAAGCTCAGGAACCTCTTCTGCAATAAAACCCAGATACTGCTCCTCTTTATCTTCCTTGTAATTGTACTTTACAGGCTTGAGATTCCTCAATGTGTCAATTGCTTCATCCAATCCCACATTCCGTATATTCTCCTTGTATTCTATACTTGATCCATCTACCCAGGCTCCTCCATTACAGTATGCTCCACTTGTTCCTACATCCAGCATATGGGTAGGGTTGGAATTATTTATCCCGACATATCCATTACCTTTCATTAAAATAGGGGTATAGGTGGTGGCTGTAGAGGCATCATACCAGATAAACTCCAGGCTATTGGCATGGTAATTCATCTTGAAAAAATCAGCAGAATCAGACCCATCTGTCTCATACCATCTCATCTGTGGTGCTTCACTGCGCTGCATAAAATATTTGGTCCTTACATAACCATCCACATCTACTTCATAAGTTGGGTTAAAATTTACAGTGGTATTTGATACACCCAGTCTGCCATTAATGCTCATTTCTCCACCATTCTCATACAGTATCGAATCTACTAGTCTGGTATTTCCATCATCCCATTTACATAAATATTTATCTGTCATCGCACTGCCGGTTAATCCACCTACACCTCCTACATCATCGTTCTCATCCACATATCCCTTTGTTACAAATATATCATTATTAGAAGTTCCAGTTGCCACACTGGTTTTTCCATCAAGCAGATTAATTTCTGTTGAGGAGATCGTATTAGTCCCATTATTAAGACTAAGAGTATTATTATTTAAACTTAAACTGCTGTTAACACTGACATTTGAACCATTATCAGAAATAAGGGAATTTATAAGTCTTGTATTTGCATTATCCCATTTGCTTATATACTGATCCGTTAAAGCACTCCCTGTTAATCCTCCGGTATTATCATCAACATATCCCTGAGTTACAAGTTTATCATTATTTGATGTTCCTGTTACAACACTGGTTTTTCCATCAAGAAGGTTTAGTTCTGTAGAAGATATTGTAGTTGTACCATTATCCAGACTCAAATAACCAGTAACCCTGAAATCACCATTTATTTTAACAAGATCATTATCAAACTCACCATAGATCAGAGGAGTAGCAATATTTGAGTTTTCAATATAAAGTTTATTTGATCCGGTTTCATTATAACCTGATTGATAACCTAGAAAAAGATTTCCGATTCCTATGGTATTGGAATAACCTGCATCATACCCTGAGAAGGTGTTGTAGTATCCTGTGGTATTGTAATAGCCTGTATTGTACCCTGAGAAGGTGTTTCGATATCCTGTGGTGTTGGAATAGCCTGAATAACTCCCTGAGAAAGTGTTGTAATCTCCTGAGGTGTTCAAATAGCCTGCCCTATTCCCTGAGAAGGTGTTGTTGTTTCCTATAGTGTTGTAATAGCCTGCACTTTCCCCTGAGAAGGTGTTGAGGGTTCCCGTAGTATTGGAATAGCCTGTCATATACCCTGAGAAGGTATTTCTATAACCAGAGGTATTGTTATAACCTGCATCTGCTCCGAAAAAAGAATTATATTGACCTGTTGTTGATGCACCAGCATTTGTTCCAAAAAAAGTATTATCAACACCCTGGGTGCCACTGACACCAACATCATCACTCTCATCGACGTATCCTTTGGTTACAAAGATATCATTATTGGAAGATCCGGTTGCCACACTTGTTCTTCCATTAAGTAGGTTCAGCTCCGTTGAGGAAATTGTTGTTGTACCATTATCAAGACTAAGAGTATTATTATTTAAACTTAAACTGCCGTTAATCCCGATATTTGTACCGCTTTCTAAAATAAGAGAGTTAACTAACCTGGTATTTGCATTATCCCATTTACTTATATATTGATCCGTTAAAGCACTCCCTGTTAATCCTCCGGTATTATCATCAACATATCCCTGGGTTACAAGTTTATCATTGTCTGCAATACCTGTAGAAACACTTACTTTCCCATCCAGGAGATTTAATTCTGTCGCATTGATCTGAGTCGTTCCTGCATCCAGGCTGAAATACCCTGTTGCCTGAAAATTGCCGTTGATTCTAATTAAGTTATTATCAAACTCACCGTAGATAAGGGGAGTGGTTGTATCTGAATTTTCAATATAGAGTTTATTTGATCCGGGTGCATTTTGTCCTGCGAAGTAGCCTAAAAAAACATTATTATTTCCTATGTTGTTATCCCCAGCCTTATAACCAATATAAGTGTTACAGCTTCCAATAACGTTAAAGCATCCAGCATAGTTACCAAGAAAGGTGTTATAGTTTCCAGTAGATGTATATAAACCAGCTTGCTCGCCAATAAAGGTGTTATGGTATCCAGTGGTGTTCCAATAGCCTGCATATCTCCCCGAGAAGGTGTTAGAGTACCCTGTGGTGTTGCTGTTTCCGGCATTAACTCCGAAAAAGGAATTTCCAGCTGCAGTACTTGTTCCGCCAGCACCTAATCCGTAGTAAGTATAGCCTGAATTCTCAGTACCTAAGGGCTTGGATAGATCCGGGTTATTGGTACCGGTTTCTTTTCTCTTTTCTGCATAACTATCTCCTGTGTCACTGATTTTTACCTCTTCAAAAGCCTTAGCTATACTTTCTGAACTTACTCCGGAATCCT